>SAMEA3663006__coassemble_602_pt1 | contig 13352 bp, 12 predicted proteins | sample SAMEA3663006__metabat2_low_PE_025 | metagenome-assembled genome bin SAMEA3663006 (sample SAMEA3663006) | pig gut metagenome | biome: pig gut; feature: pig-associated habitat; material: faeces | place: France | collected 2012
TTGAATTCTTTCAGGAGTCATTTCCCCTTCAAGTGATTTAAATTGTTCTTGCTTATCCTCAATTAATCTATCAATACCATATAATGCGACTCTTCTGTAATCTCCAATAATTCGACCTCTGCCATAGGCATCTGGCAAGCCGGTTATAATCGCAGCATGGCGCGCAGCCTTCATTTCCGGAGTATAAACATCAAAAACACCTTGATTATGAGTTTTTCTGTATTTTGTAAAAATTTCAGATATTTCAGGATTAACTTCATACCCATAAGCTTTACATGACGTTTCAGCCATTCTAATACCGCCGAATGGCTGCATTGAGCGCTTTAGTGGTTTATCAGTTTGTAATCCTACAATTTGTTCAAGATTTTTATCTATGTAACCCGCCTCATGCGAAGTAATTGTAGATACAATATCAGTATCCATATCAAGAACACCACCATTATCGCGCTCTTTTTTTAGTAAATCACAGCACTCTTGCCACAATTTAGAAGTTGCCTCGGTTGCTTCTGCTAAAAAACTAGAATCCCCTTCATAAGGTGTATAATTTTTTTGAATAAAATCTCTTACATTAATTTCTTGTTGCCATTTGCCAGAAACAAACGGGGTTTCCGCATAAACTTTTTTTTCTTGTGTATTCACCATATATTCTCCCCATTTAATAAAATATAAATAACCTGAAAATACTATACTACACATTTAACATTTTTTCTAGTCCTTAACATATAAAAAATTTACAACTATTTTCATGCTAGTATTTATATTATGAAAAAACTAGCTGATTACTCCGATGATATAAACAAATGCTCAAAATGCGGATTGTGCCAAGCAGTTTGCCCTATATATAAATTAACAGGAAACGACTGTTCTGTTTCTCGCGGAAAATTTGTTATGCTTGACGGAGTAATTAAGGGCGATTTACAACTAAATAAAAACATTAATAAATATCTTGAAATGTGCCTCAAATGTGATAAATGCACAAACTTCTGTCCTAGCGGGATTGATGTTTGCACAATATTTAGAACAGCAAAACATGAATATTTAAAAAAATCTCTTGAAGGTAAAATTATAAAATTTCTGCAATCACGTCTTATATTTGACAATCTTATTAACCTATTTAACAGAAAAGTCAAAAACAATACTACAAGCAATACAGAAATATTGTATTTTAAAGGATGTGCCGAAAAGATATTTCCAAGTAACACCAAAGCAGTTGCATCAATTCTAAATTATTCCGGTTATAAAATTTTAGAAAAAGATTTTCAATGCTGTGGGGTACCATTTTTAGCAAGCGGAAACATTGAGCGCTACAAAGAAGCGCAAAAACACAATCTTGATATAATTAATAATTATTCGGGAGAAAACATTTTAACAGACTGCTCAAGCTGTGAAAGTGCCCTTAACAACTACACCGGACTTCACAAAACAGTTATAAACACAAATGATTTTATTACTGAGCAAAAGTTAAAATTTATATTTAATAAAAAGCAAATTGTAACTTTCCACAAGCCATGCCACTTGAAAGATGATAGTTTTCTCGTCAAAATCCTTGAAAACTGCGAAAATGTTGAATACAGAAAAATGCCCAATTATGATGAATGCTGCGGATTTTCAGGACAATTTGCGATAACAAACAGAAAATTATCAAGGGCACTAACTCATCAAAAAGCAAAATCAGCACTTGAAACTGGAGCAAACATCATTCTTACCACATGCCCTGCTTGTATTTTGGGCATTAAAGAAGGACTGCTACAAGAAAAAGGATTGTTCGGCGAAAAACCTAAAGTTATGTATATATCTGAATTTCTTGCAAAAGCAACAATTACACGTTAAACTGTTTCAAAATCCTATACGCAAGTTGTTTTTCGCTAGAAGATAAATTTTTAATTATACTAAACATACTTTGTTCCAAATCTTCATCAGGTGCAAAATACCCAAAATTAAAGAATTCATCCGCTTGGATTTCAAACTTTTCCATTATTGTAAGCACGGTTCCTAAAGAAGGGAAACTCTTTCCAGTTTCAATATTGCTCAATGATGACGGCTCTATCCCGATTTTTTCACAAAATTTTTCTTGAGTTAATTTGTTTTTCTTTCTTATTTCTTTTACTTTTTGTCCGATAAGTACTTTATCTTGCTCCATGATTACTCCTTTTAAACAAGGATAACCACATTTTTTATAAGTTTACATAGTGATAACACCATAATTACACTTGCATTTTATAGAAAACACTATATAATATATATAAAACCACAAAATTCATTTAAATATATCAAGTAAACATCAAGAGGGAAATATGAAAAATTTAAACAAATGGAAAAATCTTCAACTAACGCAAAGCCACTTTGGCTTTACCTTAGCAGAAGTATTAATTACGCTTGGCATTATTGGTGTATTTGCTGCCTTAACACTGCCGACACTTATGTCTAGCTATAGAAAGCAAGTAGCAGAAACTAGACTCGCAAAATTCTATTCTGTAATGAATCAAGCAATCGAGCAGTCCGAAGTAGTTAACGGTCCAAAGGAACACTGGGATATACTACCTAGTGGGTTTGTTAAAGATGAAGATGGCAATGAAGATAAAACACAATCCGCTGCAATGGGGTGGTATCAAAAGTACTTAGCACCATACCTGAAAACATCTGACGTTAGAGTTAATGACAGAATCGGTAAATTAATGATATATTTTCCTGATGGTAGTTTATGTATGCTACATGGAGCTTCAATCCAATATTGGATAGAAGCCAAAAACTTTACCAACTACGAATTCAACGAAAATGGAAAAGTTAAAAACAATTACAAAGCATCCGGAATAAAATATTTCACATTTATGTTAAACCCTTGGAATAATACAAATCCATATGCATATAAACACGGGATGGAACCGTATATTGAAGTAAATAATTACAAAGACGAGAACAATAACCTTATTCCGAATTGGAACGGAACACGAGAAAACTTATTTGTAAACCCACAACTTGGTTGCAAAGAAACAGTCACAAATGAGCGCGCTTTTTGCACAAAACTTATCCAAATGAACGGTTGGAAAATTCCGAAAGATTATCCGTTAAAATTCTAAGAATTAATGAATTTTTCTTATATTAGAAACTTGCCTATAAATTGAACTAATCTTCTTTGCAAACTGGGCAAGTTTTCTATTTAGAACAAATCCAAGCGCCAACATAATAGGTGATGCACCGGGTATAGGAATTGGAGTACCGGCAATTCCAAGAACTCCTGGGAGAATATCTTTCTTTCTAACCTTTGTATTCTTCAAAGAATAACCCACTTTAGTTAAAAATGCAGAACATTTTCCATAGTCAGACTGCTTGGCAATTTGTCGTCCTTTTTCCCAACCTTGTTTAGCGTTAAAAGCATAAAAAGTTTTTAGCTCAGAAATTTCCATTGCAGTAGATGAATGTCGAATTCTATTAACTACATTGGAATTCTTAACTTGGTTTGCTAATTGGGGTATTTTCCGTCTTATTAATCCTACTGAAAGCATGATTATTACTCTTTCGTATCCTTTTCCCTTATATTACTATAAAAACATTTTCGGGTGAAAAATTGCTATAATTTGACTACTTATTAACTTTTTTATATTATTTAAGCAGATTTACACATTTTAAAGGGATATAAATATGAATAGTACCGAAATAATTAAACAAGCTGAAAAAAGTTTAAGTGATGTTTTTGAAAAAGTTAATGACATAAGAGATTACAACCAAGAAAAAGTTTTAAATGCCTTTATAAATAATAAGGTTGCACCGGAACACTTTTACACCGTTTCAGGCTACGGACATGATGATTTAGGAAGAGAAGTATTAGACAACGTTTTCGCAGAGGTGTTTAAAGCAGAAAAAGCTTTAGTCAGAATACATTTTGCATCAGGAACTCATACTCTTGCTTGTGCTCTATTTGGCAACTTGAAATACGGAGATAAACTTGTTTCAGTTGCAGGTACTCCATATGATACAATGCAAGAAGTTATCGGCACGATGGGAGATGAAGAAACAAAGCGCTCTTCCCTCATCGGAAATGGCGTTTTGTATGATGAAGTTCCATTGAAAGACGGAATTGAAATTGATTTTGACAAACTTGAACAAAAAATTGACGAAACGACCACAATGGTGCTTATTCAACGTTCAAAAGGCTATTCAACTAGAAAATCACTATCAATAAAAACGATAGCAAAAATCTGCAAAACAGTTAAAAACAAAAATCCTAACTGTATTTGCTTTGTAGACAACTGTTATGGAGAATTTGTCGATACAAAAGAACCTTTAGAAGTCGGCGCAGACTTAATTGCAGGCTCTCTAATCAAAAATCCGGGAGGAGGAATTGTTGAAGCCGGTGGTTATATTGCCGGAAAAGCTTTGTATGTTGATAGAGCTGCAAACAGACTTACTGCTCCAGGAATCGGCTCTGAAGGCGGCGCAATGTTTAACCAACATCGACTAATTTTTCAAGGCTTATTCATGGCTCCTTCTGTCGTGTCAGAAGCCGTTAAAGGGGCTATCCTTGCAGCTAAAATTTTTGATGAAATCGGCTATGATAGTGCTCCAAAATATTGGGAAAAACGCACCGATATTATCCAAAATATCACTTTCGGTTCCGCAGAACCTTTAAAACATTTCTGCCAGACAATTCAGCAACTATCACCGGTAAACGGCTATGTAACCCCAATACCTGAATATGTTCCCGGCTACGAAGACCAAATTATCATGGCAGGCGGGACATTTATCGAAGGTTCAACTATTGAATTATCGGCAGATGGACCTTTGCGAGCCCCATACACAGCCTATATGCAAGGCGGTCTAAATTATGCACATGTAAAAATCGCCCTCAGAAAAATTTTAGACAAAGTCAATAACTAAGCCTTTTGGGGCAATTATTAACTTTTGTAAAGGCTTAATCGCCAGATATAACTAGTTCTTAAGGATTAGATAATAAAAAACTAAAGAATTAGTATTAAAGAATTATTTTTTATGTTATGCTGTTGGAAACCCCATTAGGTGGTGACAGTTTGTATGTAGTATAAAGAGGAAAGGGTAAAAATATGACATTACCAAACGTAGCATATTTTTCAATGGAAATCGCTTTAGATCAATCTTTAAAGATTTACTCTGGTGGTTTGGGATTCTTAGCAGGTTCTCATATGGAATCAGCTGGATATCTTCAAATGCCTATGGTTGGTGTTACAATGTTATGGTCTTATGGTTATTATGACCAACGTATCGGACAAGACGGTCAAGTAGAAGTTGCTTATATCAAAAAATATTATGACTTCTTAGAAGACACAAATGTTTATACAGAAGTAGACATTTTTGGAGAAAAAGTTAAAGTTAAGGCATATTTGGTAAAACCTGAATTATTCGGTTCTTGCCCTGTATATCTTTTAACTACTGATATTGAAGGAAACAGTGATTGGGCTAAGAGCATCTCTCACAAATTATATGACGGTAACGAAAAAATCAGAATCGCTCAAGAAACAGTTCTTGGTATCGCTGGTATCAGAATCTTGCAACAAGTTGGTTACAAATTCGATGTTGTTCACATGAACGAAGGTCACGCACTTCCGGCAGCATTTGAATTGTTAAGACAATATAACGGTGACTTAAACGAAGTAAAAAAACGTACAGTATTCACAACACACACTCCAGTTGCTGCAGGAAACGAAGTTCACTGGGTTGACACATTGATGGAAGGCGGATTCTTCGCCGGTGCATCTCGTGAAACAGCAGTTAACCTAGGTGGAGAAAACTTCTCTCTAACTGTTGCAGCTTTGAGAATGTCAAGACTTGCTAACGCTGTATCACAATTACACGGTCTTGTTTCTAACAAAATGTGGGAATGGGTTGACGGAAGATGCCCTATCAGAGCTATCACTAACGCTGTTAACTTACATTACTGGCAAGATCAAAGAATTAAAGATGCTGCTGATGATGCAAACAAATTGCTTGCTGTTAAACGTCAAATGAAAGAAGAATTGTTTGAATACGTTGCAAACGTTGCAGGTAAGAGATTTAACCCTGATGTATTGACAATTACTTGGGCTAGAAGATTCGCTGATTACAAACGTGCTTGGTTAATCCTTATGGATAAAGACAGAATCGGTAAGCTTCTTGACGAAGATAAAATCCAAATTATCTTTGCCGGTAAATTCCACCCAGATGATGTTATGGGTAAAGAAATGTTCAACAAACTTCTTAACCGTTCACACACATTGAAAAATGTTGTTGTATTACCTGGTTATGAACTTGAATTGTCAGGTAAATTGAAACGTGGTTCTGATATTTGGTTGAACACTCCATTAAGACCATTTGAAGCATCAGGAACTTCAGGTATGTCAGCTAACGCTAACGGTGCTCTTCACTTGTCTACATTTGATGGTTGGACAGTAGAAGGTACATTCAACGGTATCAACGGTTACACTATTGAATACCCTGAATTAGATGATGAAATGCCATGGGAAGAACGTCATTGGAAAGATCATGAATGCATGATGAATATCATTGAAAATGAAATTATTCCTACATACTACGATAACAAACAAGAGTGGGCTCGTATGATGAGACAAGCTATCAGAACTTCTGAAGCTTACTTCAACTCAGACAGAATGGTTATTGAATACTACAACAGATTGTATAAACCAATCGCTCACGATGACTCTACAACAGGTGAAACAAAAAAAGAAATGAAAATTTCTGAAACACCAACATTTGATGCTTGGACTTTCTCTAACATTAAATAGTTTGTAGATAAAGATACTAAAAGCGGTTCAGAACTATGTTCTGAACCGCTTTTTAACTATTAATTATTACCCATTAGCTTCTGGAATAACTGTCTTAAGATCTTCCTTAGCCATACCTGAGTAAGCTTTATAAGTTTCATCCCAGAATGTACGATCTTGCTCAGCTTCTGATTTTTCTGTTACTAATCTATCTTCTAAATCTTTAAGAGGTTCTAATTGAGCTGTATAATAATCTTCATAAGCCTGTTCTGCATATGCTTTTTGAGTTTGATATTGTTGCTGCTGAAGAAATATACTCGACTGCATATTTTGATATTGTTTTTGTCCGTTTTCAGTCAAATTACCGCTTGCATCTTTTTCTAATCCTGCATACAATGCTTGCATTTTACTTTGGTAACTTCCTGATAACATAGTATCTTGATATTTTTTTTGATTTCTTAAATTACGTTGAAGGTTACTCATCTGACGTTTACATCTGCTAACTTCCATGGTAACGTCATTGAGTCTCCGTTCAGCTTGGAGCTTCATTCTTAAGGCGTAGCCTTTCATAAATGTTGAACCTAAGAAACCCATATAGTATCCTTCGTGTTAGTTACTCTTAAATATATAAACGATATATATACTGTATAATTGCCTTTTTATTGGAAAATATTAATATTTCTTTACAATTATTTGTAAAGAAATAAAAGACACGGTCTTTCTTGTCCGTGGGCAAGTAGTTCATTGCTTTTTTGTTTCTTTTCTCTTCTTTTGCATCAAAAGATGTTCTCTACTTTACTGTTTTACACAAACATGTCATCCTGAAAAGATAGAAAATTTTTACGAACAATAGTGAGGAATTAATTTTCATCTTGTTCAGGATCTAGCCAACGTCAAACAGTTGTGCGTACCGAAACACAATCAGACCACGCTAAAATATCACCATTGAATGAGTTGATATCGGTTATAGTTTCTACTTGTCTATGGCTAGATTCTGAATAAACTAAAAAATCACTTTTCAACAAGCTCAAAGGATTTTTTTAGTTTTTCAGAATGACAGTAAATTTTTAATGCCTCTTTTTTCACTTCTTTGATGCCCTAAAAAGAAATTGAACGGAAAGAAAATATTACTAATTTGCAGATTTTTCAATCTTTATTCTGCCATCATCTACAATGTGCATTGGTTGCGCCATTTTCTTTATATAGTTACAAGTAAGTTTATTTTTATCAAAGTCAAATTTCTTTACGATAAAATCAGGGTGTTCGTTTGATGGAAGATAATTATCCCCTCCCATCGCAAAGAAATCATCCATAGCTACAGAATATTTCTTGTTTGGATCAGGATTATTTACATCAATAGCATGTTCTACACCGTCTTTATCAACAAATGATAACGCTTTTAATTCACCTTTATCAGTCATCGTATATCTCATACCTGACAACATTAAGATTCCAGGTTTATGTCCTGAATGATTAAACGACTGACCACCGACTTTAATAGCATTTACAATATCTTTTTCACTTAAATTTCCTATTAAAATTTTATCTTCAAAAGGAGTTACATCATTAACTAATCTTGAGTCAATTTTTCCAACTCCAAAGTGCCCACGAATATTACCAGCATTTAAGACTGCGACATCTGTTCCCAGCTCGTTTTTCATTGCATCTACAACAATATTTCCATCCGGATTATTCGCAATAAGTCTGTCTTTTGGCGGTTCTACAGTCGAGGCTACAGTTCCAACTATTTCAGGTTTACCAATAATGCTTTCTACTGCTGCTCTTGACGCTAACGTTCTGTTATAGTCACGTGTTCGTATAATGTTGTTTTGTGCCTTCTTAATTACACCTTTATCATCAAATTCCAAATTCAAAATACCAAGATTTTCTCCGTCTTTACCTGCTTGAGTAATAATAACCGGCTCACCGGATTTTGAATAGAATAAGTTTTTATCCTTTTCTATCCCTTTTACAAGGTCATGAGTATGTGCTCCTAAAATTACATCAATACCGTCAGTATTTTGAGCTAAAATTTTATCATTTTTCAAACCACTGTGAGAAATTATAATAATTTTATTGATTCCTTGACCTTTTAATCTATCAACCTCTGCTTGAACTTTTTTCATTGTAGTTGGGAAGTCATCAATTTTAATATCTTTCATTGACTCATTAAGTTTAACTCTTTCTGCCATATCAGAAGGAGCTATACCAATAATTCCGTATTTTTGTCCATTACGTTCTTCAATAATTGAGTTGCCGATTTTTCCTGCCATAGGACTTGCAGGATCAACATTTGCATTTATTGCCAAAAGTTTGTAATTAGCCTCATCCATTAATTTCGCAAGTTTGTCAGGAACAACATCCAATTCATGATTTCCTAAAGCATTTGCACTAACACCAACCCAATTTAAGAAATTATTAGCAACACGGTTTGCAACGAAATTTGCACCAAGAATTACATCGCCTGATGCCAATTTCAACTTATCGGCACCGTTAAGGGTAGCATTATCAAACTGCTTTGAAACAGAATATATTCTTTCCATGTTCGTCATCTTGCCATGAATATCGTTTATGTACATAATGCTTGTTTTAGTCGGCACATTTTGATTGGCAACCACTTGTTGAGGCTTTGTCTGATTTTGTGGAGGAGTATTTGCCTTGAATGCCGGTTTATAATTTCTGTACATATTTACATATGAATTAATGTTGCTAATCATATCTTATTCCTTTTGTTATGCTGCTGCCTGATAATCTTTTAAACTTTGTTCTTTTGTTTGTTGTTTTTTCAAATCATTATAACTATTCATTCCTTCAACCCAGTTTTCAACCAGTTTGACATCATTTTCTACTATATTTTTAGGTAACGCCGCATGGTGAATTTTAGGTAGTAAATAGTCTTCACTGTACTCTATCGGTCTTGAAAGGTTATCATCTGTATCATTACAGATAAACGTTAATTTGCCGTTCGGATTTTGGCGATAACCTATTAAAGTTATTTCATGACCGTTTATAATTATATTATTTGCATCTGTTTGAGTGTAACCGAGAATAACGTTCTCACCTGAATCTATCGCTTGAGTAAGATGTTTTTTCAAAGTATCCATATCTGTTTCATATCCGACAAGTCGAGCATTTTCATCAACCGTTTGATATGTAACAGAAATTTTATTTTTGTCCTCGACAACGGACTCCGCAAAAGTTTTTTCAAATTCAATTAAACCTTTGTCATTTTGGTTAAACTTTCCGGTTCTTTTATCTGATAAAGAATTATAAGATTGTTGAGAACCAACTTGCATAAATGTTGACTGCATTAACACGTCAATTGGAGAACGTTCTCCGGCATCTCTGTCTGTCGTTTGAATTCTAGCTCTGGTAATCGCATCTTTATCAGGTTTAAACGTTAATTCTGCATTGTTAAAATTATCCGTTTGGTAAGGGACTTCAAAGGCATTCAACAGCCAAATTGCATCTAAAGTATTATCTGCAAGCTTGTTTAAATGAATTTTTTTGTCAACGGAAACAGATGGAGAAGTTAAGCCTTCCGCAAATCTTGCAAATTCTGCCGGAGATTTTTTAGCAAGATTAAACTCAATGCTTGCAGCCACACAAGTACCGGAGTGAGTCACATTCACATCATTTTCTGCTTCTTGTCTTGCATTCAAATCTGTTGGCGACATATTATTTTCACTCATATAAGTGTTTACGACAGAACTGGCGTACTTTGTCGGAATATCGCCAAACTGTTGCGTTATAGAATAAGGATTTGCCAATGCTGTAACTACATCTTTGGCTAACTTCGCAGAGTCCAAACCTTCTGCCCTTTGCGTTGTGGCTATTTTATAAATACTTGAAAGAACACTTGAACCATCAGCAGACTCCGAATTCAAAAGAATTCCAGATTTTAATAGGGTTTCAAGATCTTTTTTGCCATGTTTATCTAACACCTGTTGCAAATCGTTATATTGTTTTTTCTCATCATTAGTAACAAGCTGTGTTCTAAGACTTGATGCGGTAAATGCAGGGTTAAAAGGTACATTCTTCATCTCATGCAAAAATTTATGACGAACAGCTTGCTTAGAAGTATTTGAATCAGTTGGAGCAACATTTGCAGATTTCAAATTTCTATTTACACCTGTTGTGTTATAATAATTATTGTTAAATGATGTAGTATTATACGAGTACACTATTCTAACTCCACACTTGTATATATATAAAAGCGCAAAAACTGAAAAAATTGCTAAATGTAAATAAATATTAAAAGAAATGTTACAAAAAACTATAGACAATATCCAAAATATTAAGTATAAAACACTCACGCAAGAACAGTTACTAATTTCTGCGGACAGATTAACACGCTTTAAAGAAACGGAAACGAAGTATTTAAGAGTTTTTAAAGATATAATATTTTCAAATCTTATTGAACCCAAAATAAAAAAAATCGATATTGAACAAATTTCAAATAAACAAATTAGAGAAATAGCGGAATTTATCATAAATAAATCTCTTGAACAAATATCATCCACCCCAAACGACAATATTGTGAATTCACGACTATGTGAATATGAAAAAAACACTTTTATTTGTAATGACGATACGCTTGACTTACTTAACAACAAAATAAACTACAAAGCATTATGCGAAATAATTCCAAACAATTGCCCGATTAACTTAAAATGGCTAAAACTTTTATCTACATCTGACAATCCTGAAAAAGAAAGTTTTCAAAATGGCTACAAGTTTCCTATAAAAAAGCTTATTATATGTGAAGGAATAACAGAAGAAATTTTGTTACCTGTATTTGCCAATATACTAGGCTATAATTTTGATAAAAATGGAATACAAATATTATCCGCCGGCGGAAAAAACCAAGTAGTCAAAATGTTTTGTCAATACGTTAAAGAACTGAAAATCCCGATATTTGTCCTTCTTGACAATGATGCAAAGCCAAACAGCTTAGAAATCACCCCACGGTTAAGAAATTGTGACAAAATCCATCTGCTTGCCCATGGCGAATTCGAAGATGCTTTACCTGTCAAACTAATAGAGCGCACTCTAAAATACGCAACAGCAAACATTTCTGAATTACCAATTGAACATCCTAACTGTTCTGAAGGTATGGTTCACTATCTTGAGGATTTCTTTAAAAAACGTGGAACACATGAATTTAAAAAAGCAGAATTCGCACTTATGGTAAAAGAAAACATTTGCGGACTTGAAGATATATCCGATGAATTCAAAAAGGTTATTGAAGAACTAAAGGCTTTGTAAAAAGGAGTACATACTGCTCTTTGAGCAGTAAAAGGAATGTTCGGAAACGTAGTTTCTGATAACTCGTTCATTTTTATCGCGTGTTTTCCTTTTCTTTGCTTCCGTTTCTTTTCCTTTTTCTTCGCAAAAAAAGGAAAAGAAATGAAGGAACCAAAGTCTTTAAAGTAGGCAAAATCTTTTTTAGTCAAAAGAAGAGAAAATGAACAAAGAAAAGATTGTATAAAAATAATAGTAATTGCCATTATAATTAAAAAAGGCACTTATAATTTTGCCTATGGCTGAATAACGTTAGTCCCCTCACCTAACCTCTCCCGAGGGGAGAGGAATCCCCATACCTGAATAGATGGGAAGCGTTACGCTTGTCACCACCATACATCTACTAAAAAAGCAGTATAAGGAAAGTTCAAAAATATTTTTTGAGGTTAAATAATCTATTTGAGAATTATTTGACCTTTTTTCAAAAATCATTAATTTATATGATAACAACTGTGTCAGTTTAGGTCTATAATTCATATATCAAGACAAGGGTAGAGTAGTTATGTTTTCAGAAATGATACAAAGTTTGTTAAATTCAGGCGGAAAATCCGCAGCAATGCAAAGGTATACTGCATTGTCTAATCAAGTGAATTCTATAAAAAATAAATTAGCATGTCCGGTTCAATCGGGAAATCAAAACCCAATTGATACACTTTATCCTGCGGACAGAAAAATAAATTCATTCCAAAGTATTTTACAAAGTTCTAATCAAGCAGAATTCGGAAATTTGTTACTAACCCCTCAGTCATTAAAAGTTAATGCAAGCTTAGTAAAAAACACGCCAACAACAAGTCTGCAAAGTGCTATCAGAAGTGCTACAGGTACTGATACTCTTACGCAAGCAGCTTCTATAACTCAAGGTGCACCATCGGCATCAAGAACTCAACTTTTAACCATGATTGAAAAAATTGCAGATAAACATGGGGTGGATGAAAAACTTGTAAAAGCTTTAATCAGACAAGAATCCGGTTTTAATCCAAATGCAAAATCCAAATCAGGTGCAATGGGGTTAATGCAATTAATGCCCCAAACTGCAAAGAGTTTGGGGGTTAATGATCCATACAACCCTATTCAAAATGTTGAAGGCGGAGTTAAATACTTAAAATCAATGTTAAACAAGTATAATGGCAATATAATTTTGGCTCTTGCAGCTTATAATGCAGGACCTGGAGCTGTAGACAAATATTCTGGAGTACCTCCATACAAAGAAACTCAAAATTATGTAAAAAATATATTGGCAAATTATTTGTAGGTAGCAAAAAATATTTTTAGGATTTTTAATACTGTTATAAAAAGGAGATATCACAATGAGAATAT
>SAMEA3663006__coassemble_619_pt1 | contig 13091 bp, 8 predicted proteins | sample SAMEA3663006__metabat2_low_PE_025 | metagenome-assembled genome bin SAMEA3663006 (sample SAMEA3663006) | pig gut metagenome | biome: pig gut; feature: pig-associated habitat; material: faeces | place: France | collected 2012
CAACGGTTGAAGCAATTGCCCCAGTTTTCAAGCCAAACCCTTTAACAAAACCTAACCCAATATTTCCGCTTGCTTTGTGGCGTTCTATTACAGCAATTTTCAAAATATCATTTTTGGTATCAGCAATAGCCTCACCATCCTTTACCAAAGGAGTTTCCAATGATTCTTTTGTTATTAACTGTTTTGGAATTACATTAATAACTTTCACCTGTTTTTTATCAGTCGGAACTTTAATTTTAAAGTCATCAACATTGAGCCACTTGATATTGACAGAACCTCTAAGAGCCGGAATTTTAAATTCAGAAGTATTCACAAGAATTTTTCCGTTTTCGGCAACAAGTTGTCCATTTTTAAATACCATTTGCGGAACAAATGTTTCTAAATCATTGAATAGCGCAATGTCAGCTTTATATCCGGGAGCAATAGCTCCAAGATTATGTAAGTTAAAATACTCCGCAGTGTTTAAACTTGCCATTTGAATAGCTTTAACAGGCGAAACACCTTCTTTTACAGCCTTTGCAACCATGCCCGATATATGACGTTTTAAATCTTCCGGATGCCTGTCATCTGTCACAAACATACATTTTCTTGTATTATATTTTTTTAATACAGGCAATAAAGCTTCTAAATCTTTTGCACCGGTTCCTTCCCTTACCATTAAATGCATGCCGAGTCTTAGTTTTTCAACAGCTTCCTCCGGTGTTGTACATTCATGATCAGATGCAATACCTGCGGCTACATATGCATCAAGATTTTTCCCGCATAGATGCGGCGCATGTCCATCAATTCTTTTACCTCTTTCTAAACCGAGTTTTATTTTACTTAAAACGCCTATATCTCCGTCAATAACCCCTGGGAAATTCATCATCTCTGCAATTCCAAGGACCCAAGGCGCATCTATTAATAACGCTAAATCATAACTGTTAAGTTCAACCCCTGATGTTTCTAAATTTGTTGCAGGAACACAAGAAGGTAACATCATATAAACATCCAACGGCAAATTTTTAGCCGCTTCATGCATAAAACTTATACCTTGCAACCCCATGACATTGGAAATTTCATGGGGATCAGATATAACAGTTGTTGTTCCTGATGGAACTACAAGCCCGGCAAATTCTGAAGGTAAAAGCATGGAACTTTCCAAGTGCACATGCCCGTCAATAAAAGAAGGTGAAGCATAAGCTCCTTTAAGGTCAATTTCTTCTTTTCCGCAATATCCTTTAGAAATTCCTGCAATAGTATTTCCGGTTATCGCAATATCAGTTTCATAAATTTCTTCTGAAAAAACATTAACCAACTTAACATTTTTTAAAACCAAATCCGCGCACTCATGACCACGGCTAACTCTTATAATCTTCTCTATATTCTTCATAATTTTATCCTTCGTTAGTAGGATACCACAAAAAATTTAAGTGTTATAATCAGAAACGGAGTTTTTACACGCTAAATCATTCTTTCGGTCTATTTTTTTATATTAAGATTTAAAAAAAGATTTAAATTTTGTAAAAAGGGGTTTCATGACTTTAGAATTTAGTGTATAATAATAGTAACAGTTTAAGAAGTGATGTAAAATCATCCAACGGCAAGTCATTACACCGTATTTGTATTAAAAGCGGGCATGCCCGACAAGAATACAAGAGGTCTCGGAAACAGGAAAATAAAGACTAGTCGCTTAAATTACAGACATATCTTGGAGCAGGACTTAGAAGAGTCCTTTTTACCAAAAAAAGGAGATTATTATGCAAAACTTGAATAGTAATGGGAGAATTGTAAATATTATCAGTAATTCCAAACCGGAAGACAGAGCTGTTGCGTCCACTGTTTCTAAACCTAAAGCTTTGGAATCAGTAAATCCTATGAGTAAAGTTATCGGACTTACTCCGAAAATCAACATTAACAATATCAAAATTATTAAAAAGGACGGAACTAAGGAAGAGTATAATATTCAAAAAGTTGTTTCAGCAATCAAAAAATCCGCAGCCAGAATGACTGTTGAATTCAGCGAAGATGAAATTCAAGAAATTTGCGATTACGTAAATAAAAGCGTTTTAGAAACAAGGCAGACGGAAATCGAAATTTTCAAAATGCATTGCATTGTTGAAAACGCTCTTGAAAATATCAACCCTAAAGTTGCAAAAAGTTACAGAAATTACAGAGATTATAAAATAGATTTTGTAAATATGCTTGATAAAGTTTACCAAGAAAGTCAAAAAATTATGTATATCGGTGACAAAGAAAACTCTAACGCCGATTCTGCTCTTGTGTCTACAAAACGTTCATTAATATTCAATCAATTGAACAAAGAATTGTACAAAAAGTTTTTCTTGTCAGTTCCGGAACTTCAAGCAATAAGAGACGGATATATTTATATCCACGATATGTCAGCAAGACGAGATACTATGAACTGCTGTTTATTTGATGTTGCAAGCGTTTTAAAAGGTGGTTTTGAAATGGGCAACATTTGGTACAACGAACCAAAAACATTGGAAGTAGCATTTGATGTAATTGGTGATATCGTTATGGCTGCTGCAAGTCAACAATACGGTGGTTTTACTGTTCCAGAAGTTGATAAAATCCTTGCTCCGTATGCACAGAAAACATATGACAAAAATTACAAAAAATATATTGATATGGGAGTTTCTCCAGAAAAAGCTGAAGCCGAAGCTATTAAAGATGTTGAACAAGATTTCCACGATGGTTTCCAAGGTTGGGAATATAAGTTTAATACAGTTGCATCAAGCAGAGGAGATTATCCGTTCATCACAGTTACAACAGGTTTAGGAACAAGCAAATTCGAAAAGATGGCATCTTTAATGATGCTAGCAGTAAGAAAAGGCGGACAAGGTAAAAAAGAATGCAAAAAACCTGTATTATTCCCTAAAATAGTATTCTTGTATGACAAAGAATTACACGGAAAAGGCAAAGAACTTGAAGACTTGTTTGATGCAGGTGTTGAATGTTCTAAAAAGACAATGTACCCTGACTGGTTGTCACTATCAGGTGAAGGTTACATTGCAAGTATGTACAAAAAATACAAAAGAGTTGTATCACCAATGGGTTGCAGAGCATTTCTTTCACCTTGGTATGAAAAAGGTGGAATGAAACCTGCCGATAAAGATGACAAACCTGTATTTGTAGGTAGATTTAATATCGGAGCAATCAGTTTACACTTGCCTATGATTTACGCAAAAGCTCAAAAAGAAGGAAAAGATTTCTATGAAGTTTTGGATTACTACCTTGAAATGATTAGAAACCTTCATATCAGAACTTACGATTATCTTGGCGAAATGAGAGCCTCAATTAACCCTCTAGGTTTCTGCGAAGGCGGATTTTACGGTGGGCATTTAGGACTTCATGATAAAATCAAACCTGTATTGAAATCTTCAACAGCATCATTCGGGATCACAGCGTTGAACGAATTGCAAGAATTGTATAACCACAAATCTTTAGCAGAAGATGGCGAATTTGCGCTTGAAGTTATGAGATATATAAACAAAAAAGTAAACGAATTCAAAGAAGAAGACGGTAATTTGTACGCTATTTACGGTACACCGGCTGAAAACCTTTGCGGATTACAAGTTAAACAATTCCGTAAAAAATACGGTGTTGTAGACAAAGTTTCTGATAGAGGTTATGTTTCAAACAGTTTCCACTGTCACGTTACAGAAAAAATCGGACCTGCTGAAAAACAAGATTTGGAAGGCAGATTCTGGGAATTGTTGAACGGTGGTAAAATTCAGTATGTAAAATATCCTATTTCATACAATACAAAAGCCGTTGAAACATTAATCAAACGTGCTATGGACAAAGGTTTTTATGAAGGCGTTAACCTATCGTTATCATACTGTGATGATTGCGGACACCAAGAATTGAACATGGATGTTTGTCCAAAATGTGGTAGCAAAAACCTTACCAAAATCGACAGAATGAACGGATACCTTTCTTACTCAAGAGTAAAAGGGGATACACGTTTGAACGCTGCAAAAATGGAAGAGATTAAAGATAGGGTAAGCATGTAATGAACTATCACAATATTACCAAAGAAGACATGTTAAACGGCGAAGGCTTGCGAGTTGTATTATGGGTTGCAGGTTGTAACCATCATTGCAAAAACTGTCACAACCCTATTACTTGGGATGAAAACGGTGGAATTCCTTTTGATAAGGCGGCAGAGGACGAGTTGTTTGAAGCACTGAGTAAGCCTTTTATAGATGGGATTACATTCAGTGGTGGGGATCCTCTTTTCCCTAGTAACAGAAACGAAGTCTTTCGTTTGATTAAAAAAGTACGCAAATTACACCCTGAAAAAACCATTTGGTTGTATACCGGCTATACTTGGGAACAAATCAAAGACCTTGATGGAATTTCTGATATAGACGTGATTGCAGAAGGTGAATTTGTTGACGAATTAAAGGATAATAATATCCACTGGGTCGGGAGCTCTAATCAACGAGTAATAAAAGTTAAAGACTCATTAAATGGTGATATTGTTCTTTTGGAAACAAAGTAATAAGTTGGGAATCGTACATTCCTCAATGAGCAGTTAAAAAAGTAGGGTGGCGAAAAGCGTAGCGATTCCCAACTCTACATCAATCAGACTCTACTGTGCACATATAGCTTGAACACTCGAGCCCCAAAAACGGATTGCCGAAAAAGTAGCGTAAGAAGCATCATTGAAAGTGCCTGTTAGTATTCCGTTAGGAGGGGCAGCCATATTACTTGACCATACCTCAAAATAAGGTTGTGGCAAACCAATTGAACTTGCCAGTGCTGTATCATATTTTCCATTTTTATAAATCTGGGTTGACATAGTTTCAAGTTCGCTCATTGTTGGCAAATTTGCTAAACCATTACATTGCTTTGCTGCACCTGCCCAATAATCTGTATTCGGTCCAAAACTTACACAGCTAGGTAACCCTAACCTATCTTTTTCTGCCTCACATTCAACTCTAGAAAGCGGTTTAGGTACAAACATACTACTGAAACATCTACCATTTGCACTTAATCCAACAGCACATTCGCCATTCAAACCTTTTATATTAAAAGCAATTACATCTTGCTTAAATTTATTTGGTTTTTGGGTACCGTTCACCTCAAATATTGCGGCAACACAACCTGCTGTAGCATTCGTCACGGGTTTATTATCTTCTGTAGACCAAGCATATTGTTTTTCCGCATCCAATGCAGTGCACTTTTTGTTATAGTTCAATATCATTGGAACTCCATCAGCAGTAACTATACCTACATTATTACTTGAGTAATCATTATCTGCATCCGTTTTCATCATAAATGCAGCACCCGTTTTTGCATCCGAAACTTTATATTCACCATTCAAGGTTGTTATCGTTTCATACGGCCAACATCCACGCAAATTATTCACATCGCATCTTTTAGATATTTTTAAATGTTTCTGCAACTCATCAACAAACGCATCAGTACTGTCATATGGACCAATTAAACCTAGCGAATTCATTTTTTCAGTCGCTTTTGTAAATTTATACTTTGCAGTTCTTACTTGTTCAGCTCTGATTTTGGCTTGAACATTAGTTAATAATGCAGGTAAGGTTAATGCTGCCACTACGCCGATTATGCCAAGGGTGATGAGGACTTCGGCTAAGGTAAAGGCTACTTTCTTTTGCTTGACTCTACGCCCTCGCGTTAAACGGCAGTGTTCGTTTCTGGTTCTATTTGGCTATCGTATTATTTGTAACCTATTTAATAGACCCCCTCACCCCTGCCCCTCAGCTCTGCAAGCAGGGTCACACAACTCGTTCCTCGTTGGTTCCCTTTGTTTCCCGCTGGTAGAGGGATTCTTGGCGGTTTTTGCACTGCCATTTTAAACCCTTGGGCTATTTTTATTATAACCTACTTTTCACTTTTCTGCAAGACTCTACTAAAATTTTATTTTTATAATACAATTATCTTAGGAAATTATGGAAGAGTTTTTTGAAAAATATCACGAAGCATTATTTCACTGCAACAAGCCATACCAATACGTTGGTGGGGAATTTTTGTCAGAAAACAAAGATTTCTCATCTGCAAAAGTTAAGTTCGCTCTTTGTTTCCCTGATAAGTACGAAATTGGAATTAGCAATCTCGGGGTACGTGTTTTATATGGTTTGATAAACAGCAAACCGGACTATATGTGCGACAGAGCTTATGCGCCGGAACCGGATTTCAAGCCGGAAGTTTTATACGGTTTAGAAAGCAAACGCCCAATCAACGAATTTGACGGAGTAGGATTTTCGCTCCAGTACGAAATGGCTTATCCGACAGTACTAAAAATGCTTGAGATGTCAGGAATTCCGCACCGAAACGATTTGAGAACAGACTCTGACCCGATTATTTTTGCAGGCGGTCCTTGCACTTTTAACCCACTTCCAATGCAGGATTTTATTGATGTATTCTTGATTGGTGATGGGGAAGATAACATCATTGAAGTTTGTGAAATCCTTGAAAAAACTAAAGGTCTTCCTCGAAAAGAACGTATTCGCAAGCTTTGCGAAGGAGAAAACTCCGGCAGATGGTCAAAACTTACCGGCGGAAATGTTACAAAAAGAATCGCCCAATTAACATATGATACCGCACTAAAAAAATATCCGATTCCATTTTCTTCATCAGTTCAAGACAGAGCAGTTGTAGAAATCAGAAGAGGTTGTGGAAGAATGTGCCGTTTTTGCCAACCCGGACACGTAACTTTGCCAATTAGAGAACGCAGTGCAGAAGAAATAATAAAAATAACCAAAGAACTTGTCCAAAACACAGGTTATGAAGAATATTCTCTTCTATCTTTGTCTTCCAATGATTATGGAAATATCAACGAAACTATTAAAGAGCTTTCTGCCGATTTTAATAAAAAGAAAATTTCTGTATCACTCCCAAGCCAAAGAATTGACGGCTTCAACTTAGAACTTGCAAATTTGGTCCAAAGCGTAAGAAAATCAACAATGACTTTAGCACCTGAAGCCGGCTCTCAAAGGTTGCGTGACGTAATAAAGAAAAACATCACGGATGAAATGATTCTCAACGCCGTTACAACACTTTATGAACACGGCTGGTCAAGAGTTAAGTTCTATTTTATTTGCGGTTTGCCGACCGAAACGTTAAAGGATATGGACGAGATGGCGGAACTTTTCAGAAGAATTCGCTATCGTTGCAGGGGGATTAAAGCTGAAAAAGGTTTAAAGCACGGATTAGAGATAACTTGCACACTTTCAATATTTGTACCTAAACCGTTTACGCCATTCCAGTGGTGTCCGCAAATGGATTTAAACAAAGTCACGGAACATATAAAATACTTAAGAGAACAAGTTAAAAGCATTAAAGGGGTAAAAATAAACTACCACGAACAATATGTATCACAATTGGAAGCCGCATTAACTCGCGGAAATTCTGATTTAGGACGATATGTTGAAGCTTTATACCAAAAAGGGTGCTACCTTGATGCTTGGTGGGAATATTTTAATGAAAACACTTGGAAAGAAACGGCTAAAGAACTAAATATTGATATCGCAGGTTTAGCTCAGAAAGAATACTCAAGAGAAGAAGTGCTCCCTTGGGATTTTGTAAAAACAGGTGTTGACAAAGAGTGGTTAATAAATGAATACAATTTGGCCTTTTCTCCGGAAAACATGCCGGATAACCACATAGTTCCGACTTGTGAGAAAAAATGCGTAAATTGCGGAGTTTGCAAAAATTTAAAAACTCATAAGGTTATAGCAAAACCTTTTAAAGCGACAAAAGAATTCAAAGCAGAAGAAAGACCTGACCCATCGGATTCAAGAAATCACGAACAATTACCGATTTTCAGATACAGAATAAAACTTACCAAAACCGGAATTCTAAGATACTTTTCTCATTTGGATTGGCAAAACACATTTTTCAAAGCAATTTCTCGCACCAATTTAAAAGTAGCTTTCTCACAAGGTTTTAACCCGACAATGAAAATTTCAATGGGAATTGCACTACCTTTGTTTGCTCAAAGTGAATGCGAATTGGTTGACGTAGAATTAAATGAAGAAATTACAGAGCAATCACTAAAAGAAATTTTAACAGCTAATCTACCGAAAGAATGTCAAATTATAAGTATTGTAAAAATTGAAAAATCAGCATTATCAATAGACAGAACCGTACATTGGGCTGAATATAAAATTAGATTGCCCAAAAATGTTCTTTACGATTTTGAAGATTTGAAGTATAATACAGACAGAGTTTTATCTTCCGAAGAAATTTTTATCGAGAAGAAAAACAAAAAAGGTTTAATAAAAAAAGTAGACATAAAACCTGCAATAAAATCATATAGATTTGAAGAGGATTGTCTATTCATAATTTTAAAAGCCGGTCAAATGACGGATATTCCTACACTCAGAGCTGATGTATTAATGGATAAAATTTATCCAAATGTAGCTTTTGATATAACAAGGATTAAGTTTTTTGACGAAGAACTAAGAGAGTTATAAAAATAAAGGATTTAAAATGGCAAACGACAGAAACAAAAACGTTAAAGAACAAGGACAAAAAATTGTTATCGCTGAACGTGATAATATTGCTGCGGTTCTTGAAAATGGAAAAGTTATGGACTTCTTTATTCATCGAGGAGATGTCCTCCTTGGAGATGTTTATTTGGCAACAGTTGACAACATTCTACCAAGTATTGATGCAGCATTTGTAAACGTTGGAACCGATAAAATGGGGTTTTTACACGCTCAAGACGTTATGGGAAAAGGAACTCTTAAAGATAAACTTTCACCTAAACAAAAACTTATCGTACAGGTTGAAAAAGAACCTACAGGACACAAAGGTCCGAGAGTTACCACTCAAATCAGCCTCCCTGGGAGATTTTTAGTTCTGATGCCATATGAACCCGGTGTAAGCGTAAGTAAGAAAATCGAAAGCTCAAGAGAAAGAGCTCGTTTAAAAGCAATCTTAAACTTAATCAAACCTGTTGGAGTTGGTGTAATTATCAGAACAGAAGCAGCAGGACAATCGGAAGCTGATATTCAAGAAGATTTAGAAATCTTGTTGGAAAAATGGAACAACATTATTACATCCGCAGAAACAATGACCCCTCCTAACTTAATTTATAGAGATCAAGATTTATTATACAGAGTAATCAGAGAAGCTTGTACCGAGGAAACAAAAGAAATTATTGTGGACACCCCTTTTGCAATGAGTCGTGTTCAAAACATTCTGCAAAACTGGCACATTAACAAAAACGTTAATGTTACTTTATACAAAGGCACTGAACCGCTTTTGGTGGCAATGGATATACATAAAGAAATTAAAGCGGCATTAAACGTTAAAGTTAACATGCCATCAGGCGGATATCTGTTTATTCAACAAACAGAAGCTTTGACTGTAATTGATGTTAATAGTGGCAAGTTTGTAAGTTCTGCAACTCAAGATGAAACAATCTTAAAAACAAACATTGAAGCGGTCCACGAAATTGCAAGACAATTAAGATTGAGAAATATTGGCGGAATGATTATTGTAGACTTTATTGATATGATGTCAAGAGCCGATAAACTCGCAATGATGGAAGAATTGGAAATTGCACTTGAACCGGATAAGGCAAAACCTCAAGTCGGTCAGCTTTCTGACTTAGGGCTTGTTGAACTTACTCGTCACAGACAAGGACAAAGTTTATCTGAAATATTCACGAAAAAATGCCCTCATTGCCAAGGCAGCGGTTGTTCGATTATTGACTTTAATTTTGCAACCCCTACAGCAGAAGGCGAATACAGAGCTAAAGCTGCAAAATTAAAACTTCCAACAAATAATTTCAGAAAAAATAACAACAGAAACAACAACCAAAACACAAAACCGCAAGAGGAAGAAGTTCAAACAATAGAACAACAACCTCAAGTTCAACCGACACCAATTGAAGTTGAAAACCCTTCAACCGTAGCCGTTCAAGAAACAGAAAAACGTGAAAAAGGAAGAAAACGCGGAAGAAAGAGTAAATTTGAAAAACCGGAAGGCGATAAGGTTGAAACTCCGCTTGTTGTAACAGAAGATGTTCAAACAGCTCAGACAGTTCTTAAACCGAACGAAGAAATTAAGCCGGAAATTGCAGAAGATGTTGAAATCATCTCAAAATCAACCGATAATGAAGTTAAGGAAGAAGCATCTCAACCTGTTCAACCGGCTCAAAAAGAAGTAAAAGAGCCTGTTGAACCAAAAGAAGAAGTAGAAAACACTTCTGTAGAGGAAACAAAAGAAGAGCCAAAAGAAGAAACTAAAGACGAAACAAAGGAAGAAAAACCAAAAAGAACAAGACGTCCTAATCGCGGAACTTCTAAACGGACTCGTGCAAAAAAATCAACAAAAGAGGAAAATATTGTTGAAGAATAAGAAAAATATAATACTTACAGTATTATTTATTAATTTAACCTTTTTATCAGTACAAAGCGGTTGGTGCTCAAATGAGAGCCAACCGCCAAGTACTGTTCAAACGAATTTGGCTCCTCAATCCTCTACTATCCCCATGAAAAAAGATTCTATGAAGGATATTTTGACAAAATTTGGGATAACAATGGGTGGGGTATTCATTTCATTACTTGTTATTTGGATTGGGCTAAATATATTTAAAAATTACAAATTCAAAACAAAAGTCACAAACCAAAAAGCAATCAACACAGGATTAAAAACACCTGAAAATATAGATGATGCAATTGTTTCATTTATAAATCAAAACAGATTAACCTAGGAGAAAAAATGAAAAAACTTAACGCTTCCGGTGCAATAGGAATGCTGCTTGCAATGCTAATAATTGCACTTTTGTTTATACTAATGATGCCGACACTTAAAAACACATCCTCAACAGGTTTAGGCGAAAGTTCAATTAATAAAGAAAGCGTTGAGGAGCAAGTTAATCAACAAGTTAATGAAATCGAAAAAATTCGACAACAAACAGTAGAAATGAACAACAAAGCAACTCAGGAATATTAATATGACAGAATTAAATTTGGATGAACTCACAACATTAATAAAAGATAAAAAATTCAACGAAGCAAAAGCTATTCTCGAACCATACGTAAAAGAAGACGAAAAGCATATTGAAGAATTAAAATTACTCGGCTTATGCAACATAAACCTCGAAGATTACGAGGCAGCAAAAAGCAATTACGAAACCGTTGTAAAATATGCACCAGATGATGCAACAAGTTGGTTCTATTTGGCAAGCAGTTATGAAAATCTTGAGGATAACCTCCACGCAATTTCAGCATACGAAGAAGTTATTAAACTTCGAAAGAACTACATAGAAGCTTATAAATGCCTTGCAGTAATTTACATAAAAAATGATAAGCAAGAAAAAGCTATCGAATACGGGAAAAAAGCACTTGAGTTTGAGCAAAACGATTACACGCTATACTATATTGTTGGAACAGCATACATGTCATTGAGAAAGTTTGACGAGAGCGTTTTCTATTTAGAAAAAGCTTTGGAATTAATGCCGAACCATTCTCAACTGTATAACAATTTGGGTACTTGCTATATAACTATCGGGAACCTTGAAAAGGCTTATGACAACTTTATAAAAGCAAGCAAATTAGATCCGGACAACTCAATCACATATTATAACATTGCTTCTATTTTACAAATTCAAAACAAACACAAAGAGGCTTGTGAATATTTTTCAAAAGCTTACGTGATAGAACCAAATGACAGTTACTTAGCGGCAATGGCGTTGTCAGAAGTAAAAATTCAGGATTGGGACTGTGCGATAAAACATTACAAAATTTTAGCAACACATCACCCTGAAAAACAAGCCTACCAATACAATCTTGCAACTTGCTATGAAGAAATCGGAGAATACAAATATGCAATAGCAATTTTATCCAAATTAGTTGCAATGAACCCCAAATCAGTATCAATGGGACAAAAACTTGCAAGTCTATTCCTTAAAACAGGACAACCTACACTAGCAAAAGAAATTTACGAAAGATTATTACTACTTGGAAATGTCGGATTTGATGTGTATTACCAGTTCGCGCATATTTGTCTAATGCTAAAAGATACAGACCGAGCAGAAAAAATATTCAAAAAAGTTATAGAATTAAAACCGGATTACGCTGAAGCTCACAAAGACTTGGGCGTATTATACTTGAGTAAAAGACTGTTTGACTATGCAAAAGACGAATTCAACACAGCTTTAGAAATTGCGCCTGACGATTTTTCAATATTATCAGAATATGCAAACTACCTCCACGCAACAGCAGACTTTAAAGCGGCTGACGAATATTACACCAAAGCCTTAGAAATCAATCCAAAAGGGTTTGAAACAATGGCATTTTCAGCATTAAATAAAATGTTTTTAAAAGAATACGATGAAGCATTGAAGTTAATTGATACTGCAATCGGTCACCTTGTACAGAACGGATTTTTCTTATATGTTGCAGGGAAAATAAGATTTTTAATGAAAAATTATGAAGATGCAAAAATGTATTTGATTAAATCTTTTGAACTTGAACAAAATCCGGAAGTTAAAAACCTCCTTGCGATGTGTTATTTTGAACTTGGAAACTACGAACAAGCCAAAAATATTTTTAACAACCTATTAGAACAAAGCAAGGATAACATAAATTTACTTTATTGGATTGCAAAATGTGATAAGGAACTCGGAAAAACTGACGAAGCTCTGAAAACACTGGAGAAAGCAATAGAAATTTTTCCGGAGTTTGAAGAAGCTCATGAAATGATTAGAGAACTATCATAAAAAATATTATTTTATATCATTATTAGAGAAGGCGAGATGTTAAAACATCTCGCCTTCTCTGTATTATAACAACTTTTAAAAAATAAGAGAATTATTTTTCATCCAAAGCTGCAACACCCGGAAGAACTTTTCCTTCGATAAATTCCAAAGAAGCTCCGCCACCTGTTGATACGTGAGTGAAATCTTCAGCCTTGCAGAATTTTTTAGCTGCAGAAACAGAGTCACCACCACCGATAACAGAAACAGCACCTGCTTTTGTTGCATCAACGATAGCATTCAAAACTTCCTTAGTACCTTCTGCAAATTTAGGATTTTCGAATGCGCCTACAGGACCATTCATCAAAATTGTTTTAGATGATTTAATTACATCTGC
>SAMEA3663006__coassemble_632_pt1 | contig 12816 bp, 13 predicted proteins | sample SAMEA3663006__metabat2_low_PE_025 | metagenome-assembled genome bin SAMEA3663006 (sample SAMEA3663006) | pig gut metagenome | biome: pig gut; feature: pig-associated habitat; material: faeces | place: France | collected 2012
ATATAAATCTATATAATTCAGATTACAAGCTTATAAAAAAATTTAAAAACTATGCTTGTCGACTTTATATTTAATGTAATAATAAGACGTAGCCGATATTTACTACATCTTATTATCAAAATATATACAAAAATATTTACATTTAATAATTAGCAAAAATTGAACGTAAAATGTACTCTTCTAACATTTTCTTATCATTAGATTTTGATTTCGGGTCATTAATCATAATATCAAAAGCATACTCATTTCCACGTTGAGTTTTAATATATCCGGCAATCGTACTTACATCAGTCAATGTTCCGGTTTTAGCGCTAAGATTATCCTTAAAATAAAGCATTCTATTACTCAATGTTCCAACCCCAGGAGTTGCCATTGCAGATTTAAAGACAAGATAGTTACTGTCCTTTGTTTCCGCCACAAGAAAATTTGTCATAAAATCAGTTGTCATTAAGTTGTTTTTTGAAACGCCGCTCCCATCAACAATCTTTATATCTTCAGCTTTTAGCCCAAGTTTTGAACAAAATTCATTTAGCATTTTTAATGCAGACTCTTCTGAACCTGTATTATTTACAAACTTTCCGCCTGCAATTTTAAATACAGTTTCAGCAATCATGTTATTACTGTTTTGCAAAATATCTTTTAGCGCATCTTCCAATTTGTGATCTATTGTTTTTACAAGATAAACATTTTTATCAGGCAATTTTTTTTCGTAAACTTTTCCATAATATAACACCTTAGAATCAGTTATTGCATCTTCTACACGCAAACGGAAATAACGTTTCATATTATTTACCGGAATTGTTTCTTTGGTTAAAGTTTTAACAGTTCCGTCAACTTGCAACATGCCGGATGCAATACTTGTATTATGTGAAATTTTAATATCATTTTGAGCACCTGTTGTCACAAGATTTATAAACGAAAACGGATAAAAAACTTCAGGATAAACATTTGCCGGAGCACCAGCTGCAGTTGGAGCAACAACAATATTAATCAAATTCTTATCCAAGTTATACGAACCAAATTTTGGCATTAAAGGGTTTAAGTCGTCATCCCATTGCCAACCTTCCCCCCAGTTCACAGAGTCAAGAATGTAATCATCTATATAAACCGTTTTCGGCTCAAGAATATTTTTAGCTTTGGCAGCACTAAATAAAGTTTTCAAATCACCTGTTGTCAAGTATGGATCCGCCCCAAGCTTTATATACAAGTCATTATTCGTAGATTTATACAATTTTGTTTCAAATTTATAATCTTTTCCAAGAGTATTCAAAGCAGCCGCAGTCGTAACTAATTTTTGAGTAGATGCAGGATTAACAGGTCTATCCTCATTAAGCTCAAAAACCGCCTTTCCGGTGTTAATATCTTTTACAGAAACGGAAATAGCACCTTTAGGAATATTTGAATTCGAAATAATTTTATTTATACTTTCTGCCGCCCTAACCGGTAAAGTTATTACTAAAGCAGCCATTAATGCAAATATTGACACAACTTTCTTCATACCGATTTAACCTCGTAACATTTTCTAATATCTTTGAGTATAGTACAAGTATTTCTATAAGTGTACATATCGTTAAAATTTATTTCACATGTCATAAGACCCTCTTTTTGGTCTTTGATTTCCACAACAGTTTCCCCTACATAATCCATTATTCTTGAATGACCAATATTCCAATCATCATCCTTGATTACCCCTGATTGCGTAACGGCAACCATATATGCTTGATTTTCTATTGCTCTTGCTCTGGTTAACGATTCCCAAGGAATAGGCTTTTTAAGCCCCCAAGCTGCCATATTAAGTAGAACATCTGCTCCGGCAACACGATACGCACGATAAATCTCCGGAAATCTAATATCATAACATATTGTAAGCCCAAACTTCACACCATCAAGATTTACCATAACAGGTTCTTTCCCGACGGTAATATAGGTTCCTTCTGCGCATCCACAATAAGAATACAAGTGCATTTTAGAATATGTTGTAACTAATTCACCTCGTCGGTTTATAACAGGACATGTATTATAATATTTGCCATCATCAGCTTTTTGAATAAAACTACCGCCAAAAATATTAGTATTATATGCCTTTGCAATATCGGATAACAATTTAATCGTATCACTTGAATTTATTTCTTCTGCACAAGAAACAAAATCTTCACAAGACCAACCAACCGTCCAAACTTCCGGCAGCACCAGAAAATCTACATCTTGCTGTAATTCTCTCTCAACTATAGATTGAACTTTTTTATAATTTGCGAACCTATCTCCAATTTTAGAGCACATTTGAAGTGCGGAAATTTTTATTTTTTCAGGTTGTTCCATGATTTTTTCTTCTTCGCCTCCTCATATTCGGCAGGAAGTCGTTTTTGAATATCTTCCAACGCGGATTTAATCTGATTTCTAATCTCAACTTCTCTATCTTGTGGCAAATCTTTTGGAACATAAATCGGTTCGCCGTATAAATTTAATATTTTCGTATCCCCTATAGGAGCAGTCATCTTATCCCATGACGGTAAGTTGACAAAATTCCACTGCGGACAATACCAACCAACCGGCACAATCGGCGCACCTGACATTTTAGCAAGTCTGACAGCACCGTTTTTCACACTGTGCAATGGGCCGTTAGGTCCATCAACCATAATCGCAACACATTCGCCCGCATCTAAGAGTTCAACCATTTTCAAAGTACTTTCAATGGCTCCTCTTTTTCCGGTTGAACCACGAACAGTTTTAAATCCTAAACCTTCGCACGCATATGCAACCATATCACCGTCAATTGAGTTACTGATTAATATGCTTAAATGAGCTTTATCTTCAATTCCGTAAACACAAAATTGATCCGAATGCCACATTACATATATACAAGGGGTTAAATTTTTATTATTCACCTCTACAATATGTGTATAATGTTTCTGAAATTGCATATATCCGTTAATCGCCTTTTTGAGAACAATTACGTTTTTGTTATTAATTAATCTAACCATGTGACTAATGTAGCACAAACAAAACCTACAATCAAGATATCTCCTACCTTTAGTGGACTTGCACAAAATATTTTTTGGTCTATAATTTGATAAGATATGATACTCAATTTATAAAGGAAAATATTTATGCAAGTTACACTAGAAAATGAAAAAGACAATGTAGTTAAATTAGACATCACAGTTCCGGCAAAAGACGCTGCTGACGCGTATAATCAAGCAGTTAGAAGAATTTCTCAATATGTTAATATTGACGGTTTCAGAAAAGGAAAAGCTCCAAGACAAGTTGTTGAAAGCCATGTCGGAGTTGAAAGAATTAAACAAGAAGCTTTGGAAGGTTTAATGCCAAGAGTTCTTAGCCAAGCTATTGATGAAAACAAATTGGATGTTATCACTCAACCATACATCACTTCATACGACTACAATATCGGTGAAGATTTGAAAGTTACAGCGAAAGTTGAAACAAGACCGGAAGTAACATTGGGTGAATACAAAGGTTTGACAGTAGAAGTTGAAGATTCTCCTGTTGCTGCTGATGCTTTGGATAAAGCTATTGATGGCTTGAGAAATCAGCATGCTGAAAACAAAATTGTTACGGATAGAGCTACCGTGGACACAGATATCGTTAAAATCGATTTTGACGGATACGTAAACGGAGAAAAAATTCAAGGCGGCGAAGGCAAAAATTATCCTCTTGATTTAGCTCACTCAAACTTCATCCCAGGATTTGCCGAACAATTGGTTGGCAAAAACCTTAATGATGAATTTGACATTGAGGTTACATTCCCAGAAGAATATCATGACGAAAAACTTAAAGGTCAAAAAGCTACTTTCAAGATTAAAATAAACGAAATTAGCGAAAGAATTGTTCCTGAATTGAATGACGAGTTTGTTCAAAAAGTGGGACCTTTCAAAACTGTAGATGAATTAAAAGCTGACGTCGAAAAATACTTGAACGAAGCAAGAGAAAACACAAACAAAAACAATTCTGAAAATGAAGTTTTCAAAAAAGTTATCGAAAACGCAAGTGTAGAAATTCCGGAAGCAATGATTGAAAGAGAAGCTCAATCATTAGTTGCTGAATACAAAAACAGACTTGCCGCTCAAGGTTTAAATTGGGATATGGTTGCAAAAGCTCAAGGCGAAGATGAATTAATGAAAAACATCAGTGAAGATGCCAAAACAAGAATTAAAAATTCATTAGTAATCGATAAAATTGCTAAAGTTGAAAATATTAACCTTGACAGAACTGATTTGGACAAAAAATTTGCAGAATTAAGTGCTGCATATAGAATTTCTCAACAAGATTTATATAAACAAATCGGCAAAAATCCTGAAATACTATCTTCACTATCTCAACAAGCAATGAATGATAAAATCAGAGATTTCTTGTTACAAAACAATAAAGTAGAAATCGTTGCTCCAAAAGAAAAAGTTGAAGAAAAATAGTAATATTCGTATAATGAAATAAGAAAGGGAAAATAGATATGAGTTTTGTACCTGTAGTAATTGAACAATCCAGCAGAGGTGAACGTTCTTTCGATATCTTTTCAAGGCTATTGAGAGAAAGAATCATCTTCTTGGGTACCCCTATTGATGATATGGTTGCAAACTTAATTGTTGCACAATTATTGCTTTTAGATAGTGAAAATCCTGAAAAGGATATCATGTTATATATTAACAGCCCTGGTGGTAGCGTTACTGCCGGATTTGCAATTTATGACACAATGCAACATATTAGAGCTGACGTATCAACAATTTGTTTAGGACAAGCAGCTTCTATGGGTGCGTTCTTGTTATCATCAGGAACGAAGGGTAAGAGAATGGCTCTTCCTCACTCTCGTGTCTTAATCCACCAACCTCTTGGCGGTGCTCAAGGGCAGGCGACTGATATCGAAATTCAGGCGGCTGAAATTCTTAGAATTAAAAAATCATTAAATGAAATTCTAGCATCAAACACAGGTCAGTCTTTGAAGAAAATCGAAAAAGATACAGACCGTGACTATATCATGACTCCGGCAGAAGCTTTAGAGTATGGTATGATTGATAAAGTTGTATCAAGAGATGCAATCAAGTAGAATTTCACAATAGGAGAAATTGATATTATGCCAAAGCATGATGACAGCAGATTAAAATGTTCCTTTTGCGGGAAATCTCAGGATCAGGTTAAGAAATTAATCGCAGGCCCTGAGGTGTACATCTGCGATGAATGTGTTGAACTTTGCAATGAAATCCTTGATGAAGAATTTTTCGAAAACAAGGAAAAAGAAGGCGAAACAGCAGAAGGCAAAAAGGAAGAAAAACCAATTCCTAAACCTCATGAAATCAAAGCTTATCTTGATCAGTATATTATTGGACAGGATGATGCTAAAAAGGTGCTTTCTGTTGCTGTATACAATCATTACAAACGTCTAAAACACAATAAGAGTGCCGATTTAAAAAACAACGTAGAAATCCAAAAATCTAACATTTTACTTGTTGGTCCTACCGGTTCAGGTAAGACATTGTTAGCTCAAACGTTAGCAAAAATGTTGGATGTACCTTTTGCCGTAGCGGATGCCACAACATTAACTGAGGCAGGATACGTTGGTGATGACGTTGAAAATATCCTTTTAAGACTTTATCAGAATGCTGATTTTGATTCTGCGAAAGCTGAAAGAGGAATTATTTACATTGACGAAATCGACAAAATTTCAAGAAAATCAGAAAACACATCAATTACAAGAGATGTTTCAGGTGAAGGTGTTCAACAAGCGTTATTAAAAATGATTGAAGGCACAGTCGCTCATGTTCCACCACAGGGTGGCAGAAAACATCCACATCAAGAGTTTATAGAAGTTGACACAAGCAATATTCTATTTATTGTTGGTGGTGCGTTTGTCGGTTTGGAAAAAATCATTGAAAGAAGAGCTGACGTTGGAACTACGGTAGGTTTTGGCGCAAAAGCAGCTTTGTCACAAGCTGAAAAAGATGCAAATGCAGCTAAAATGCTTAAGAAATTGCAACCGGAAGACTTGTTGAAATTCGGTTTAATCCCTGAATTTATCGGCAGAATTCCAACTTATGCAGTTCTTGACCCATTAAATGAAAAAACTCTTAAGATGATTTTAACAGAACCAAAGAATGCGGTATTGAAACAATATAAATGCTTATTAGAAATGGACGGTGTAGACCTTGAGTTTGAACCGGAAGCAGTTGATTTAATTGCTCAAGAAGCACTTAAGCGTAAGACCGGAGCAAGAGCTCTTCGCTCAATTGTTGAAGAGATTATGCTTGATGTTATGTACGATGTTCCATCTAAAGAGCATGCCGAAAAAATTGTTGTTACGGCAGATATGGTAAAAAACAGAAAATGTGCGGAATTAATACCCCTTCCGAAAAAAGAAGACAGTAAAGAGATTTCTGCATAATACATATAAAAAAGACCGGCTTAAAAGCCGGTCTTAATTTTTGTATGGAAACTTTTATATAGATTGATAATATGTTTTCAAAAGCAGTGTATCATCCTCAATATTTGGGCTTTCACAAACTAAAGTTCCTTTTACATCAAATTCTTTCATAACTTTGAGCAAATCTTTGTAATTCATATCCGACTCTTCAAGATCAAGGTGTTTTTTCTCACCTTTAGCGCCATAGTCAATTCCTGCAAGGTGTCCGTGGAAATTTTCAAGAGCATAAGCTCCAACTTCACGTCCTAAAGTTTCGAAAATTTTTGAAAACTCGTCATATGTATTATATTCACCGGCACTTCTTGCATGGAGATGAGAAAAATCAATACACGGAAGAACATTGTCAAACTCTTTGGACAATCTGATTATTTCATCTAAATCACCCCACTGAGTACCTTTTCCGGTTGTTTCAGGTCTAATCCAAACATTATTACCTTCTTGTTTTAAGGCATCTGATATTTTCGAAATTTGATTTTTTACCTGATTATAGACCGTTTCTTTGTCTTTACCCATATAAAAAGCAGCATGAAACGTTATACTAAATGCCCCTGCCTCACTTGCAACCATCGCTGTTTCAATTATTCTGGCAACACTCGCTTCGATTTTCTCTTCTTCTTTTGAATTAAGATTTATATAAAATGGTGCATGAGCCGTTATCACATAATTATTTTTTTCTTGAATACCACGCACCAAAGCTCTTGACTCAGGTGACATTCTTACACCGTGAACAAACTCCAATTCCATTCCGTCAAGTCCCATATCTTTTATTACATCAAAAGCTTCTGGATAACTACCTTTACCGGTGCGTCTTGGCATGCCGGCAGTTGTGAAATTTAGTTTTTCAAATTTAAATGTATTTTGCACAATGCGCTCCTATTGCTACCGTTACCAAACATAGCATAACACTTACAAATGCATAAGTAAATGCGTGAATATACTGATGATTGCCAATCATCTCAAACATTTCAAGAGAAAATGTCGAAAACGTTGTCAAACCGCCACAAAACCCTACAGTCAAAGCAAGTTTCAAACCTGTATTAATTTCGATTTTATCAATAAACAACACATACAAAAAACCAATAATGAAACCACCCAAAAGATTTACAAACAAAGTTGCAAATGGAAAACTAAGATGGAAAGACTTCAAAAAACTCAAACCGATTAAATATCTTATAACGGCTCCGCTCCCCCCTCCTATAAAAATTGAAATTATATTTATCATTATACACCTGCTTTTTAAGTACAAAAAATTATATCATAAACCTCTCAAGCAACTCAAATATATTGCGAAAATTTGTGCTACAATACTATTAAAAAGGAGAAATCAAATGACAGAAGTATTGCAATACGAAACAACAGGAACTTGCTGTAAAATGATGCAAGTTAAAGTCAACAATGGAATTATTGAGGATGCAGATTTTCTTGGTGGTTGTAACGGAAATTTACAAGGAATAAAGCACTTAATCAAAGGAATGAAAATTGATGACGTTATCGAAAAACTAAAAGGAATTCAATGCGGTTCAAAACCGACAAGTTGCCCTGATCAACTCGCACAATGCTTAATTGCTTATAAATCTAAAAACATGCAAAAAGTTGATTAAATTAATATTCCTTAAACATAAATATTCCCGATAGCAAAAAAGAAGCCTGATATGTTTTTATATTATTAGGGAAAAGTTATGCTAAATTCTGTTAATAACGCAAACGGCAACATAAGTACTTTTAAAAATTTCGCTCAAAACAAGAACGAAAACTTTTTTATGCAAACAAATACTGCAACAACTACTCCCACAAATGACACTCCCCAAAAGCATTCTCACAAAAAGAGAAATATTGCACTTAGTGTTGGCGGTTCAGCATTGCTTGTTGGTGCCGGCATTCTGGTATTAAGCAGAGGTTTACCTAAAAATACAACCAAATACTTGGAAAAAGTTAAAGAATATTTAGAAAGAAAACTTGCCAAATCTGATTTAAAAGGCTCCGACAGATGGAACGAATTTTATATTTATTCACTACGAAAAGTCAATTCTTTTATGGAAAAAGCTCAGAGTATTAATAACTTTACATCCCTAAAAGATGTTTTGTTTAAAAAATTAATGGGAAAAACTAAGTTTACCGAAAATATTCACAATAGAATTTCAAAATTCTTTGAAGGAATTTCAAGAAAAATAGTACGTCTTAAGAAGTATGAGGATGGAATTTATAATACTGAGGAGTATCAGCATTTTGCTGTCATTCATGTCAACAAAATGTTTGGTTCTTTAGATAACCTCGACAAGCGTATTCTCTCTCAAAACCCTGATGAACTTATCACAATTAACGGAAAAACTTTAACCAAACGTCAATGGGTAGAAATTGCTCAAAACCATAGAAAATCTATTAAAGGTGCAGTTGAAACATTTATTTCATCCGCCCAACAATCAGACCGCTACAAATATATTAAGTCCGTCACATCAAAACTATACGGTCAATTCTGGGATGAAAGTTTCAAAGATTTTTGGTCAAAGAACAATAAATTCAGACGCAAAGAAATGTGGCAAACCTTCATTCCGGAAGAAAAAATTGCAGCAGGAAAAACAAGTTTGGCAGAACAAGTTTCGACAATCAGAAACCAAATTACATATGCCAACGCAGATAAATTGAATCTAATGGAAACACAACTAAAAAAACTTGAAGAATTAATTATTCCATCAGACAAAGAGGGACTAGATTTAATCAAAAAATTAAAATGGTTCCTCAAAAATCCGGACGGTATTGGAGAAAATTCTCAAATATTTAAAAAAGAATTATCGAAAGTTTTGGAACGCCCACTCCAAGAAGGATTGGATAAAAGTATTATCTCCAATCAAACAAACTTACGCCGTTCATATGTAAAATCTATTTTGGACTTGATGGATAATAAAAACAGTGGCGAATTACAAGAAATGCTTGCAATATACGAGAAAATCGCTCCATATGAACTATCCCTTGTAAGACCGCAAGTGACAAAAGCCGTAAAAGCGTTTGATAAATCTTTGAATTTAGAAACAGTCGAATTCTTCGATAAAGCACGCGACTTAGCACTAGGTTCGGCTCCTACTGACGTATTATCAATTATTGCATCAGGCGGAATGATTGGCTACGGACTTGCTAAAGCAAAAGACAATGATGAAAGATGGTCAGTTACCCTAACATCCGGAGTGCCAATTATAGGAGCTATCGGCACATCTCTAATTTGTACCGCAAAGTTAATATCCGGAAGTAAATCAATGGTAATTGGTGGTATTTCAGGGTTAATTTTAGGTCAAGTGGGAAAATTTGCAGATTTAATCCGCAAAAAACAGTCTAAAAATCATTCAAATAGTCAAGTTGCCTGATAAAATTTGTATGCTACAATTATCTTGCAATTAGTTATATTAAAGGGATTTATATTATGCCTCAATTCACTGACGTGAGTAAAATTAGAGAAAACTTAGAAAATAGAGAATTTAATACATTAAGTGACATAGCAACTAAAGCAAGAAATTCAAAAGGACGTAAACGCCCCGAAGAAGAATGTACTATAAGAACTTGTTTTCAACGTGATAGAGATAGAATCCTTCATTCAAAAGCTTTCAGAAGATTAAAACACAAAACTCAAGTATTCCTATCACCATTTGATGACCACTTTAGGACAAGATTAACTCATACGCTGGAAGTTTCTCAAATAGCAAGAACTTTAGCACGTTCCCTAAATTTGAACGAAGATTTAACCGAAGCAATTTCGTTAGGACACGACCTTGGACATACACCATTTGGACATTGCGGAGAAAGTGTATTAAACGAACTTGTCAACGGTGGGTTTCATCATAATATCCAGAGTGTCAGAGTTGTTGAAGTTTTAGAAGATTTGAACCTTTGCGCAGAAACAATTGACGGAATTTTAACCCATACTTGGGGATATACTCCAAGAACTCCTGAAGCTCAAGTTGTACAACTTGCCGACAAAATTGCCTATATTAACCACGATATTGAAGATTCAATTCGGGCAGGTATAATTGCAGAAAGTGATTTGCCAAAAGATTGTATTCAATATTTTTCATCAATTCAAAGCAAACGTCTTAATAAAATGATTATGGAAATCATTACAAACTCTATCGGCAAATCACAAATTTCAATGAGTGAAGAAGGTTGGCATTACACAACAAAATTAAGACAGTGGATGTTTGATAACGTTTATACAGACGATTCTCCGGCAAAAATTGAAGAGAAAAAAGCTCGTCGTGTGATAAGAGAATTATTTTATCACTATTGCGAAATGCTAAAACCGGTATGTGATGAAAGCAAAATTGAGCGAGCCGTAACTGACTATATTTCAGGCATGACCGATAGATTTGCTGTTGAAAAATATAAAGAAAACTTTATCCCGATTGGTTTGCAATGTGGAGCAAAAGAAGATTATCTATTTAAACTTGCAAAAGTGATAGAGAAATAAGAGATACCAAAACTTACCTATTGACGTTATTAAATTTTTAAGACACAATAACGACGTGGTGTTTAAAAAAGGAGCAAGTTTATATGGTTTCAACATTTATAGAAGATATTACGGCACGTCAAATACTTGATTCTCGTGGAAATCCTACCGTAGAAGCAGAAGTTAAGCTATCCGGTGGAATTATTGGGAGGGCTGCAGTCCCATCTGGCGCATCTACCGGAATATTTGAAGCACTTGAATTGAGAGATGGCGATGAAAATTATTATCTCGGAAAAGGTGTCCTAAAAGCAGTCAATAACGTCAATAATATTATTGCTCCGGAATTGATAGGAGAAGATGCCTCAAATCAACAACAAATTGATAACTTAATGCTTGAACTTGACGGCACAGACAATAAATCACGACTTGGCGCAAATGCTATTCTCGGAGTTTCATTAGCCACAGCAAAAGCTGCCTCTCTTGCATACAAAATGCCTTTATACAGATACCTTGGAGGACTGAATGCTGCAACACTACCCGTTCCTATGATGAACATAATTAATGGTGGAGCTCATGCAGACAACAATATAGATTTTCAAGAATTTATGATTGCTCCTGTTGGAGCTTACAATTTTCAAGAAGCTATACGCATGGGTTCTGAAATCTTTCACACCCTAAAAAGCGTACTTAAAAATAAAGGACTTGTAACATCCGTAGGTGATGAAGGCGGTTTTGCCCCAAGTTTAAAATCAAATGAAGAAGGAATAGAAATAATCCTTGAAGCAATAGAAAAAGCAGGTTACGACACAGAACAAATAAAAATCTGCCTAGATGTCGCCTCATCTGAATTTTACGAAGAAGGTAAATATACTCTCTGCGGAGAAAATAAAGTTTTAAACGCCGAAGAAATGGTTAATTTCTTATCAGATTGGGTAAAAAAATACCCGATTATTTCAATAGAAGATGGCATGGCAGAACAAGATTGGGATGGTTGGACAATGCTTACCCAAAAACTAGGAAAAACCTGTCAACTTGTCGGAGATGACCTGTTTGTTACAAATACAAGAAGGTTATCCGAAGGAATTCGAAGAAATGTCGCAAACTCCATACTTATTAAAGTTAACCAAATAGGTACATTATCAGAAACACTGGATGCAATCGCAACAGCACGCGCCGGAGGTTACACGTCAATTGTTTCACACCGCTCAGGCGAAACAGAAGATACATTTATTGCAGATCTTGCCGTTGCAACAAACTGCGGACAAATCAAAACCGGCTCAGCTTCTCGTTCCGACAGAATGGCTAAATACAACCAACTTATCCGAATTGAGCAAGAATTAGGTGCTTCTGCAAGATACCTCGGATTAGCTGCATTTAATTGTAAAAAATAGTTCTTTATATTCCTTAACATAAGAGCAATTATGAACCTTGAAGTGGTTTTATTAAAAATGTAAGGTAGTAAACAGTAAAGGACAAAAACAATGATTAGTGCAGTAAACAATTCTATTGGAGCAGTTAAAAATATCAGCATGAAAGGTGCAGAAGCTACAGCACCGCAACCGGCAGCAGAAGAAGCTAAACCGGAAGCACCTGCTGCAACATTAAATGGAGCAGATGCGCTTGCTGCATACAATCAGGCAGCTATTAAACCGGCAGAAGATAAAAAGCCGGAAGAAGTAGAACAAGCTCCTGTTGAAGAGAAAAAAGCAGAGGAAGAACCAAAACCAGAAACTGCAGAAGCAAAAGAAGATGCTTCTAAAGTAGACACTAATACAGCTCCAAAAGAAGAAGCTCCTGCAGAAGAAAAGAAAGACTAAAAAGACTAGAAAAAATTCAGGGGAGAAGTCTCCCCTGTTTTTTTATATCAAGTAATTTGTTAACAAAAAGTTGCCCTGAATAATATATTATTTATTCAGTCATAAATATTACAAACCAGTTTTTTCATCCAGCTTAAAGT
>SAMEA3663006__coassemble_648_pt1 | contig 12658 bp, 12 predicted proteins | sample SAMEA3663006__metabat2_low_PE_025 | metagenome-assembled genome bin SAMEA3663006 (sample SAMEA3663006) | pig gut metagenome | biome: pig gut; feature: pig-associated habitat; material: faeces | place: France | collected 2012
GCCATACCGCCACCGATAATCATATTGTCAACTTTGTCTAATAAGTTTTCCAAAACACCAATTTTTGAAGAAACTTTAGCACCACCAACAACAGCAGTGAATGGACGAGTCGGATTATCAAGAGCTTGAGATAAGCATCTGATTTCTTTTTCCATCAACAAACCGGCAACAGCAGGTTTCAAAACTTTAGCCAATTTTGCAGTTGAAGTATGGTTTCTGTGAGCTGCACCAAATGCATCGTTCACATAAAAATCGCCCAATTTAGCAAGTTCGTTAGCAAAAGTCATATCATCATCTTTAGCTTCTTCAGCCTTGTAGAAACGAATATTTTCTAACAATGCAACTTGCCCTTCTTTAAGACCTTCCAATGCTTTTTCAGCACCTTCACCAACAGGTTCAGACACAAATAATACATCTTCACCCAAAACTTTAGACATATATTTAGCAACAGGAGCCAATGAAAATTCCAAATTCCATTCTCCTTTTGGACGACCAAGGTGAGCCATCAAAATAATTTTTGCACCCTTTTCTTTCAAAGCTTTTACTGTAGGAACAATAGCTTGAATTCTTGTGTCATCTGTAACATTTTTGTCCGCGTCTAAAGGCACGTTAACGTCAACTCTAACTAACGCTCTTTTACCTTTAACGTCACCTAAATCATTAATAGATTTTTTCATAATTTTCTCCTTACTTAAATCTCAAAAAATCTTTTCATCAATATTCTACTGAAAACAAAAAATTTAATCAATCAATATAAATTTTCATATAAAAAAATAGCACCCGTATGAGTGCTATTTTTCGAATTCTAAAACTTAACCGATCAACTATTTAAGGCTAACGTTAACAGAAGTACCTTTCTTAGAAATAGTAACTTTGTCTTCTCTTGCTAACCAACCAAGACCTAAATCAGCAAAATTGCCTTTCAAGTCTAAATCTTTTTTCATTTTTGAAAAAGTTGTTGTACCATTGTTGTTCAAATAGTTGTAAATTGCACCGGCAGATGTTCCGATTTGATCTAATAATTCTTGCATTTCAACCTCCTACTTTCTTTGATTTTTAATGCTATGCTACCTTACTGATCTTCGTCATAGTCTAATACTAGACTAAATTTCAAAAAAATGCAATAGTATATAAGGATTAGTTTATTTGTACAAAATACACTTATTTTTATGATAAAATACTACATAAGGAGTATTGATTAATTGATTATAAATGGCTCAATATCATCAGCAAAAACAAGCATTTTCATTGACAAATATGCCACTCTTCTTAATTCCGGAATTGACGCATCCAAAATTCTTGTGCTTGTACAAAACTCTAATTTAAAAAACAACTTTGTTAACAAATGTTTAGAAAAATTGTCTATTGATTGTTTTGAAAAATTACAAGTTTACTCTTTTTCATCTCTCGTCTACAATTCAATAATTGACAATTGGGCATTTATCGAAAATAAAAACCCATATCCTAACCCTAAAATTATTCCCAATTTAGCAGGGCTTGAAGTTTCTCAATTTATATTAAAAAAAATTCTAAAAAAAATTCCATTCAAAGGATATAATTCAAAAAAATCTCTACTGCATCAGCTTTTTAGAAGATATTCGCTAATCGTCCAAAATAATTTATCTGATGATGAGATTAAACTTAGAACAAATATTTTAAAAGAAAGTTTTGCAGAAGATGCCGAATACACACTCAAAAAATTTTTAAAAGAAACATTATCTTTGAGGGATTTTGATTACTTAAGACAAATTCTTGTATTCAAACATATTTATCAAAACACAAATTATTTTAAAAATATTGAATATTTAATTCTTGATGACGGAGATGAAATCACTCCGGTTTGTTTTGATTTTATAAATTATATTCGCCCACAATTAAAAGATTTTTGGATAGCTTTTGACGAAAAAGGCGGAAGCCGAATAGGATATTTAAGCGCAGATAAAACGGCAATTTGGGAGTTTGAAAAACTATTCAACGAACCAGTTACAACTTTTGAAACGCATAACAAACTAAAGTATGACGCCGAAAATATTTACCAAAATATTATAGAAGACAAACAAGAATTATTGGGAAATTTCTCTTACAAATCTCCATCAAGACGCTCACAAATGATTAATCTTGTGACACTTAAGACTAAAGAATTACTGAATAATAAAATAAAACCTAATGAAATCTCTATTGTCACTCCGATAATTGATGATGTTTTAAAATTTGGCTTAAACGAACAACTGAACAGACAAGCGAACTTACTCTACCTATCAGGAAATGAAAAATTAATCCAAAATAAATTAGTATTATCGACAATTACAATTTTAAAGTTAAACACTAACTTAAAAAACAAGTTAACAGAATTCGACATACGCCCTATTCTCACAGATTTACTGAAAATTCCGTTTAAATATTGCGAAGAAATTTTAGTTGAATTTGATAAAACTAAAACCTTAATCCCATACAAATTTGAAGATGAAAATTACAATAAAAATTACCATAAACTTTTAGAAGTTATCGACAATATTTTACCTTCCAATGAAAAACTTACCGAACAAGTTTTTGAAATATATTCTCGCCTTATAAGTTTTACAGAACAAGATGAAAAACTTGTTACAAAATTCAATTTTTTCATAAAACAATTACAAGATTTTGAAAACATTTTTGGCAAAAATTTCATCTCGCACAAAGAAGAAATAATTTTACAAATAGAAAATTCGATAATTGCAGAAAATCCATATTCAACACTAGAAATTTACGAAAACGATATAGTTGTTTGCACCCCACAAAAACTAATTGATAACCAAATTAAAACAAAATACCAATTCTGGCTTGATATCTCGAACAACAATTGGATAAAATCTGACAGCGGGCCAATGTATAACGCTTGGGTATTCCAAAAAGGCTGGACAAAAGACGAATACACAATCGAAGATGACATTCAATTAAGTAAAGAAAAAACTGCTAAAACCTTAAGAAAATTAACGTTATGCGCAACAGAAAAAATATTCACATACTCAAGTCTGTTTGATGGAAACGGAGTTGAAAATTTTGGAGGAATTGAAGAATATATTCACGTAAAACAAGAAACTTTAAATGAAGAAGAAAATAAACCTCAAGCGTTTAAAATAATTCCTCGTCCAGACCAACTTCCCGTACTTCAATACACAAAAGGTCATATGGCAATTTCTGCGGTTCCGGGAGCCGGAAAAACAACTATTTTACTTGCGTTAATTATAAAATTACTTGATATTGGGATATCTCCTGACAATATTTTTGTCATGACATATATGGAATCAGCAGCAAGAAACTTTAGAGATAGAATTAAGTCAATCAGAACAAACTCTTCCCAACTTCCATACATAAGTACAATCCACGGATTAGCACTTAGAATTCTTAAAGAAAACAATAACTTTGAACGACTGGGACTGTCTGCTGACTTTGATATTTGCGATGACACGCAAAAGAATAAAATTATTAAAGAAGCAATTCAGAAAATGAAATTGTCTAAAGAAGAAATTGAAGAATTTACAAAAGGAATTTCAACTTTTAAAATAGGAGAAGGTAATTTTGAGAACTTAAACAAGTCTAATCAAAGTATTATTAAGTTCAAATTATTTTATCAAAGATATCAATCCATTTTAAGAGAAAATAATTTAATAGATTATGATGACATTTTGATTAATTCAGTAAAATTACTTGAAGAAAATGAAGATATTAGGGATTATTATCAAAATATTTGCGGATACATTATTGAAGACGAAGCCCAAGATTCATCATCAATCCAACAAAAATTAATAAACATTTTAAGTGCCAAACACAAAAATTTAATCCGCTGTGGAGATATAAACCAAGCAATAACTACAACCTTTTCAAATGCTGATGTAAAAGGGTTTAGCAATTTTATCGAAAACGGAAACAAAGTCAGCATGAACTGCTCTCAAAGATGTACAAAAGATGTTTGGCAACTTGCAAACAAACTTGTTTCTTGGGCAGAAACAATCCCTACAACCAAAGAAGCGTTTTATAATATAATGATGAATCCGGTTGAAGGGAAAAATCCGGTTGAAGAAAATGCCGTAAGAACTCAAATTTTTGACAAACAATTTGAAGAACAAAATTTCATTCTAAAAGAAATAAAAAATGCAATCAAAAAAAATCCAAAAATCACTATTGGAATTTTACTCCGCTACAATTCCCAAGTAAATTATTGGGCAAGTTTCATAAACAACAGCGGGCTAAAAAGTATTACACGTAGCGAATGCCTTGAACAAAAGGCTATATTCAGAGTAATATTTTCTATTCTAAAAATTGTACAAAACCCTTTTGATAATGAAAACCTTGCATACTGCTACTCAACACTTGCAGAAACAGGCTTGTATTCTCAAAAATATTCTGAAGAAATTAGAAATTTTTCACATCCTTTTATAACAATTTCTCCTGACGTTCTAAACAACACTTATTTAGAACAATTTTTATGGGATGTTAATTATTGGTTAGGATTTTCACATTTAACGGCAGATGAACTTGCGATAAAAATCGGATTATATTACTTTAATGGAGAAATTGAAATATCAAATGTATATTTAATTTCAACATTAATAAAACGCATTAGTAACGATACTAAAAATTTAGAGACAATAATCAACAGGTTGGAAGAACTCGCGAAAAGAAATTCGCTCAGCGGTTTTAAGTTTTTCTCGGAAGAAGATGAAAACAACAGAGAATTTTTTGAGGGCAAAGTTCAACTGATGACCTTGCACAAATCAAAGGGAGATGAGTTTGATTATGTATTCATGCCGGAAATGACAGAAAGAAATTTACCAATAAATATTTCAAAAGTAAAACTCCGACAAACAAATTTAGCAGAAAACATAAAAGCTCTTAATCCCCAATACACCCCTAAAACCGAATTTGAACAAAAACAAGAAATTGTTGAAGAAAATTTACGTTTGCTCTATGTTGCAATTACAAGAGCAAAAAAAAGATTATATTTAACTGTTTCGAAAAAATATAAATATAAAGCCGAACATAACAAAATTTTCGATATAGTAAATGAGGAGGATTATGCAAATATTCTCACCTAATATGCTTAAAACATTTTTTGATTGCGAAAAAAAATATGAGCTAAAATACATAAAAAAAATAAATATTCCACAACCATCATCTGTTTTCGAAAAGGGTAAAAAAATTCACGCACTTGCTCATTATTATTTGCGTGGAGATAACATAGATAAACTTATCCCAACCCTCACCGAAAATGAATTCTTAATCTGGCAAAAATTATTAAAGAACGAATTTTTTCAAAAAAAATATATTAATTCAGAATACAATTTAACATCAAGAATTGGCGAATATTGGATTGGCGGACGTCTTGATGCGTTTATGAAATCAGATAATAACTATTACATTTTAGATTACAAAACAGGCTCCATCCCCAAAGAACCTGAATACGATTTTCAAACAATAATCTATCTTTTGTGTGCAAACAAAATTTTAACCAAAGGATGGGGCAAAAACTTTAACTTAAGTTTTGTTTATATTGACTTAAAAAATGACAAAAACCACATTGTAGAATTTAACAATCCAAAACTCGATTTATACGAAACTGCTATACAAAAAGCTTGTGACAAAATTACAAACACACAAAACTTTCAACAAAATAAAAACAAATGCAAGTTTTGCGAATATAACAAATTGTGCCAAGCAATCATTTAGATACTCGGCACATTTGTATAAATATTAAATTTAGATTTTCAATTATATTACAGGGACATCAATCGGGTCGGTCAAAATAACCTCAAATTTTTCCCCTTTGTTCACTTGAACTTCTTTTCCTTTTCTAAACAAGTCTGCAGTACTATCGCCTACAAAGTAAGCACCACCACCGACACCGCCACCAATAACGCCGGCTGGAACGGTCAAAATTTTACCGTACCCGTTAAGCATATCATCACCGGTATCAACTCCCCATTCTGTAGCATTTTTAGCAATTTCTACAGTTTTTGACCAGTTTTGCTTTACTGCATCACTATAACCTCTTGTTGTAGTAAGTCCCCCGAGGACAGTTAAATCAGGACGTCCGACAATTGTAAATGATAGAGGCAACTGTCTGCCGTTAGGAGTTACAACATGGTCAAAATCTAAATATACAACAGGCCCCTTGGATAATCTCTTTGCAGGAATGATTTTCTTTATTGTACCTCTTACCAAAGAGCCGGAAGGCAAGATAACGTCAGAGTCAACAGTTTGATCTGTCACAAGAATTGCGGAGAACTCTGACCCTACTTGACTTGTTGAAGTAATAGGATTTAAAAGTTCTAATGTGAACTTAGTTCCCGCCGGAATACGTTTTGTTTTTGCATTAGCATTGAAAGGAGCAGCCATAGCTGTCTGCGCAATCAAAAACGCTGATAATATAATAGTAAATAATTTAAGTTTCAAATTCATAATAAACCCTCCTTATGACAAAACATTTTAGTTGATTTTTCAAAAAAAAGCAAGTATAATTTCGGTATTATTTGTTGGGAGAAAAGCTTTGGATGAATATAAAAAATTACTAATTTTAGTACTTTTACTCACTTTATTTTTGGGAAGTGTCGTTCTAATCTCCAAACCATCTGTATTTACCCTGCTACCAAGAAGATTTACTTCTGACAGTTGTAGCCTGATTCCGTATAAAAACGATAAAAAATTATGCCTCGGACAAGATGCAGGCTTTAAATCTAATTACAAACAAGCCTCTTCATATTGTTCTTCAATCGGTATGCAACTACCAAGCAGAGAAGAGGCATGGTATGTATGGATTGCATCAGAAAACTGCTCAAGAGCCTTTGCTTCAAACGGAAATGTTGCCAAAAACAAACGTCAATTTATAAATTCTTGCTACAACACCGACACTTGCAATGTACAGGCTATTTCTATAAAAAATTACTGCAATGCAAATCCGTCAATGAAGTTTTCACAATCTTTACAATATATTGATGGGAATTTCTGGTTAAGAGATTCTGCGGAAGAGTCAAGACACTATTCAATAAATTATGCAGACGGCATTGTAGACGCTTACCCTGATTACACCAAAACCCTTGGAGTACGTTGTATTAAGCTAAAATAAAAAATTAGTGCTTGACTTAGAGTTTACTCCAACGTTTATAATTTAAAATGTAGTTTAAATGAAAGGAAAAACCATGCCAAACATCTTAGAAAAAATCAATGAGCCTAAGGATTTAAGAGAATGTTCTATTGATGAACTTAATACCTTAGCAGAAGAAATAAGAGAATGTATTATTAAAAAAGTAGATACAGTTGGTGGGCACCTTGGTCCGAATTTAGGTTTTGTAGAGCCAACAATTGCAATGCACTATGTATTTAATACTCCAAAAGATAAATTTGTATTTGATGTTTCCCATCAATGCTATACTCACAAAATTTTAACAGGCAGAAAAGAATATTACACAAATCCTGAAAAATATCTTGAAATTTCAGGCTACACTAACCCAAAAGAAAGCGAACATGATAACTTTATTTTAGGTCATACTTCTACATCTCTTAGTCTTTCAACCGGTATGGCAAAAGCAAGAGATTTAAAACGCGAAAAATCTAATATTGTAGCCGTTATCGGCGACGGTTCCCTTAGTGGCGGAGAAGCGTTTGAAGGATTAGACAATGCGGCAGCATTGGGCAGTAACATTATTATCGTCGTTAACGATAACGATATGAGTATCGCCCCTAACTACGGTGGAATTTACGGAAATCTTCAACTGTTAAAAGAAACTGACGGCAAAGCTGAATGCAATTTCTTTAAAGCTATGGGCTTTGATTACAAATATGTTGCAGACGGAAATAATATAGAAAAATTAATCAAAGTTTTTGAAGAAGTTAAAGATATCAATCATCCTGTCATAGTCCACCTTCATACCCTTAAAGGTAAAGGACTGGCTGTTGCAGAAGAAAACAAAGAAACATTTCACTGGATTTTACCAAAAACTGTTGAAAACTTTGGCAAACAACAAGGGGAAGAACCTGAATCTTATAACAGTTTAACCAAAAACTTTTTACTAAAAAAACGTGAGAAAGATAATACCGTAATAGCAATTTCTCCCGCAACCCCAGGAGTTTATGGATTTACACCTGATTTTAGAGAAAAACTTGGCGAAGGTTATACTGATGTTGGTATTTGTGAAGAGCACGCTATAGCCTATTCTTCTGGACTTGCTGCAAACGGAGCTAAACCGGTCTTATCAATAATGAGTTCATTTATCCAAAGAACTTACGACCAATTGTCACAGGATTTGGCCCTGAACTCAAACCCTGCAACTATACTTGTATGGTGGGGCGGAATTTCCGGTGGGGATGCAACTCACCTCGGCTGTTTTGACATTCCACTAATAAGTAATATTCCAAACATTATATATTTATCCCCTGCATACAAAGAAGAATATTTAAAAATGCTGGAATGGTCTGTTGAACAAACTCAATATCCGGTTGCAATAAGAGTTCCGTTCGGCAATATTGAATCTTGTGGAGAAGATAATACCGATTATTCTATCCTTAACAAATTTAAAGTTGAAGTTGAAGGAAAAGATATCGCAATTATCGGTGCCGGCAACTTCTTGCACTTAGGCAAAAAAGTGTTAGCAACTCTTAAAGAAAAATTTGGAATAAATGCCACTCTTATCAACCCTCGTTTTATCAGTGGATTAGATAAGGAATTATTAGAAAACCTAAAAAAATCTCACAAGCTTGTTATCACACTTGAAGATGGGGTAAAAGACGGCGGATTTGGAGAAAAAGTGGCATCCTTCTACGGGAATTCTGATATTAAGGTACTAAATTATGGTGCTGAAAAAGAATTCACAGATAGAGTACCTTTAGAAGAATTATACCAAAGATACCACTTAACACCTGAATTAATCGCTGAAGATGTTGCGAAAACATTGAATATATAATGCAACTTCAAATTCAATAGCGCCGCCAATTTAATTGGCGGCGCCTTCTTTTTCATAATTTTATGTTATAATGTGATTAACAAGGAGATAATTATGAACTTAAGAAATGAACGAGTAAGAAAAGAATTAATGCGCGATATTTCTGAAATACTTAGAAAAGAAATCCGAGGACTAGCAGGAGTTGTATCTATTGTAGATGTTGAAGTTTCTCACGATAACTCTTTTGCAAAAGTCATCTACAGCGTACTCGGTTCAGAAGAACAAATTGAAAAAACAAAAGAAATTATTGAAAAAAGCACTTCGAAAATCAGATACGAAGTCGGCAAACAAATTAGGCTAAGATTAACCCCTGAATTAAAATTTGTATACACCGATTCTTTAGAAAAAGGCTCTCGTGTAAACGAATTGATTAACAAGATTTCAAGAGGCGAGTTGTAGCACTTTATGTTTGGGGTAATAAATATCTACAAACCAAAAGGAATGACATCCCATGATGTTGTTAGTGTTTTGCGCAAAAAATTAAACATTAAACAAGTCGGTCATACAGGAACTCTAGACCCATTTGCAGAAGGGGTTCTACCTGTTTGTGTCGGAAAAGCAACAAGATTAATCGAGTATTTTGACGATGACAAAGAATACTTGGCAACAGTTCAATTTGGCTCTCAAACTACCACTTACGACTTAGAAGGTGACATTACTCAAACAAGTAGTACAAAAATTACTCAAACGGATTTGGAAAAGGCTCTTGAAGCTTTCCGTGGAGAAATTTTACAAACACCTCCAATATATTCTGCAATAAAAGTTAACGGTAAAAAACTTTATGAATATGCCAGAGAAGGCAAAGAAGTAAAAATAGAACCTAGAAAAGTTACTATTTATAAGATTGAGTTAAAAAGTTTTGATGAAATAAAGCAACAAGCTGAAATCTCTATAAAATGTTCTAAAGGTACATATATTCGTTCAATTGCCAATGATCTCGGAGTAAATCTCGGCTGTTTCGGGCATTTAGTTAAACTTATCAGAACCCAAGCCGGTAAATTTTTAGTTGGAAATTCAGTACAACTAGATGATTTAGATATTAAAAATAAAATTCAATCTCCACTTGAAGTATTATCATTGCCTCAAATAAACGTTAATGATATTATGCACGAAAGAATTTCTCACGGAATGTCAATAAAAACAAATACTGATAAAATAAAAATTGGAGATTTTTTAATTTTGATTTATAATAATAACATCGATGCAATAGGTGTATTCGATGGTGAGTGTATAAAAATCAAAAAGGTATTTATATGAAAAAGATTTTAGTATTATTAGGTGCAATAGTTATATCAAGCACTTCGGCTTTCGCAACTGATTGCAGTTCTTTTAAATGTCCTGCAAATCCATACAGTGACAACTTATCCATAAGTAACGTTACCGGAACAAATTTTCTTGCAGAAAGAATAGCTAACACTATTATTAAAAAACAGATACTAAGAGATTCGCAAGGAAAATATAAAGTGAACTTGGAATCATATAATATTGCGGCTTTAAAGAAAGGTATATTTAAATCTCTTGAAATTACCGGCGAAGACACTGTAACAGATGGCATATATGCGTCTATGATTAAATTACGTACAGTTTGCGATTATAACTATATCGAAATTAACAACAAAGAAAAAAACACAACTTTCAAAGAAGATTTTGGAATGGCATATGCCGTACAATTTACGGAGTCTGACTTAAATAAAACAATGGCAAATTCCCAATACACAGACTTAATCAGAAAAGTAAACAGCATTGGGAATACAACAAAAATGTTCAACATCTCATCTACTTCAGCAAAAATTATTAATAACAAGCTTGTTTACGTTATGAGAGTAGCCGTGCCGCTTTTGAATCTAAAAAAAGATATTGCAATTCAAACAGATTTAAAAGTTCGTAATGGCGAAATTATAATAGACGAAGCAGAATTAATGACAGAAGCAATGAAGGTTGACGTTAACAAGTTGCTAAAATTAGTAAATTATCTTGATCCGCTTGATTTTTCGATGGAATTGATGAAAAATAAAGATGCGAATATGCAGGTAAAAGAAGTTAGCATTAAAGACAACAAAATTAACGTAAGCGGCTTAATTACCGTAGACAAAGACGTAGTAACCGAACAATAAAGGATTAAAATATGCGCGCAGAAAAAAATCAAAAATTGTTTATGGCACTTATTGGAGTTGCTATAGTTGCAATATCTATATTTATAGGTTTGAAAGTTTTGGTACCGGCAGTTAGTACCGGAGATGGCGAAGATATCCCAGGAGCTGTTGCAGAAAAGCCTGAATTACCTCAGGACGAAACACCTGAACAACAGGAAGAACAAGTAAAACCCAAAGAATATGTTCCTGTTGTATTTATCGGGAAAAACACTAACGGAGAAGAAGTTTACAAAGTCGTTAAACGTGAATATGACAAAGATATTGACGGTACAAAATTGCGTTTTGCTCTAACTTCATTAATAATGGGACCGGTTCAAAAAGAAAAAACTACAGGAATTTATTCAGAAGTTCCAACCAGCACAAACATCTTGCACGTATACGACAAAGGAGATAAGGTAATTGTAGACCTTTCATCAGGTTTTGTATACGGTGGCGGAACAGACAGTGTTTACAAAAGATTATTCCAATTAATTAAAACAATCACAAGAAACACCGACAAACCTGCGTACTTATATATTGACGGCAAACAAGCAGATGTAATCGGCGGTGATGGAATAATGATTAGTCAACCGTTAAGTGAAAATTCTATTGGTGAGTAATGGAGATAATGGAAAAAGATTTAACTTATTATCTGAATCTTGATTGGACTCTTATTGAAGGAGAAGACTTAGATTTTGAAGGAAAACCATACCACTACATTATGATAGAAGAAATTCCGAGCTTTTGTTTTTGTGCTAAAACGATAGAAAAGGCTCGCGAAAATTATAAAGCTCAATTAAAATTAACATTAATGGTTATGCTTGAGAGCGGAGAGCACATAACCGAACCCGATGAAGAAAACGAGGAACCGGACTGGGAAAGTCTTTGTCCTTAAATAAAAATTAAACTACAATATAATTGAAAGGTATTTACAAAATGATAGAAATGAAAGTAATGGGAATAGCTCTTGATACAAGAACAGGTTCCCCAATAGTTGTTTTACACGACAAAGATAATAGAAAAGCCCTTCCGATATGGATTGGTTCTGCGGAAGCAAGTGCAATTATCAGAAAAATCGAAAATTTGACTGTTGCACGTCCGATGACGCACGATTTGATAATTAATGTTATTGAAAAAACAGGCTATAAATTAGAAAAAATTGAAATTAACGATGTTGAAAAAGATACTTATTATGCAACATTATTCTTACGCAATGATAATGACGAAGTACTTGAGATAGATTCTCGTCCATCAGATGCAATTGCACTTGCAATAAGAGTGGATGCGCCAATATATGTAACGGCAAACGTAATCTCAAGCGGTTCAGTTTCAACAGATTCTGCAAAAGATGAAGAAGAAGCTCAAGAATTTAAAAAATTCGTACAAAGCATTAAACCATCTGATTTTGCGAAACTAATGAAAGATAATGAACACCACGAAAGTGATCAATAACACTAAGTCATAAATTATAATTTTAATAATAAAAAAGGATTGATTTTAAAATCAATCCTTTTTTGTGTTTAAGTTCTTTTAAAAACATCAACTATTTTT
>SAMEA3663006__coassemble_654_pt1 | contig 12597 bp, 13 predicted proteins | sample SAMEA3663006__metabat2_low_PE_025 | metagenome-assembled genome bin SAMEA3663006 (sample SAMEA3663006) | pig gut metagenome | biome: pig gut; feature: pig-associated habitat; material: faeces | place: France | collected 2012
TAATGTTTTTTTATTCACTGCAATAACGTTTGTTAATTTTGCCAATTCAAGCTGATTTTTATCGTTTGTCAGGAATAAAGCAAATTTCAATGCTTCATTTTTATGTTTAGCTTTTAGGGGGATTACAAAATTCATTAAAGAAAAGTCATTTTGTCCGAGTTTTCCTGTCATTTGAGGGGCTACATCTGTGTGCTCATATGTCATTGGGGCATTTTCTTTAATCATATTAAGAAAATTTGCGCCGGCTTGGAATAGGACAATATTTTCGGACATGTATTTTTCAAGCGCTTCTCTATGAGTTTGAGTTATTGATTCTTTAGGAATTAGGTTTTGGGTATAAAGAGCTTTAAAGTACTCAAAAACTTCGGCAGATTGCTGAGAAGCGATTGTTTCAGGGGAATTTACTCCATATTTGTTTAGTATTTTTAGCATTGTATCATTTTCGGTAATATTTGGTAAAAATACGTACGCTCCTGTTTTAGATTTGATAGTTGGAGCAGCTTTTTCTGCCTCTTCATAAGTTAACGGAACTTGAATATTCGCCTTATCTATAAGTTTTTTATTGTAGATAGTAACGGCTGATGTTGCATACCAAGGTAGAGAATACAATTTCCCTTTGTATTTAAGTGAATTTATTATCGAAGGGTTATATTGGTTTGTATTTTCTTCCGGAATTTCGTACAAAGCTCCTTTTTGGGCTAAAGTTGCCGAAAAATCAGGGTTAAGATTAATCAAATCCGGCGGATTGTCACTTAAGACAGAGGCTAGCGTTCTTTTTTCGCCTTCTGAAAACGGTACATCAATCCATTTGATTTTAATATTTGGGTTTTGAGCTTCAAATTCACTAATAACTTCATTCATATAGTCAGAAAAATCACTCATTTGTAATGTCCAGAAAACGACTTCGTTATTTTTTTCTGAATGATTGAAAGTTTTATAACCTGTCCAAATACACAGACCTACAATTAATCCCAATAATAAAAGTTTAATTTTATTCATATTTCCCCTATGCAAAATCAGTTATTCGCTGATATCCTTGTTTTATGTTATTATTATACTATGAACAACCTATTTACGGAACTTGAAAATCAGAATAAACAAATTCCTCTTGCGGAGGTTTTGCGCCCTAAAACATTAGATGAGTTTTTGGGGCAAAGTAACGTTGTTGCGCCAAATAGTCCGCTATTGAATTTGTTGAAAACTCAAAGATTATTTTCAATGATTTTTTGGGGAACTCCGGGGTGTGGAAAGACAACACTTGCGCGCCTTATTGCAACTAAAACAAATGCTAATTTTATTGAGATTTCTGCTGTAACTTCCGGTGTAAAAGATATAAAAGATGCGGTGGAAAGTGCTAAATCGGCTCTTCGAACAGGTATTAAAACAATTTTGTTTATAGATGAAATTCACAGATACTCAAAAACTCAACAGGATGCTTTATTACCGCATTTGGAAAATGGAACATTATTTTTGATAGGTTCTACAACAGAAAATCCGTCTTTTCAGGTTGTTCCTGCTCTTTTATCAAGAGTTCAGGTAGTAAGACTCAATTCTATTGATGATGAAAGCATGTTTAAGATAATAAAGCGTGGTTTTGCTTATTTAGCTAAAAATTATCTGCCGGTTGATATTGAAAGTGGAGTTTTTGATTTTATTATAAATTTAGCTCGCGGAGATGCTCGTTTTGCTTTAAATGTTGTAGAAAATGCGTATTTTGCAAGTGACTTAAAAGATGAAACAAGAAGAAGTTTAACCGTAAAAACAATTGAAGAGATTTGTCAAAAAAGAAATACTCGTTATTCGCAACAAGAACATTACGATTGCGCATCTGCATTTCAAAAAAGTTTAAGAGGAAGCGACCCTGATGCGGCGATTTATTACCTTGCTAAAATGATTGCAGCCGGAGAAGATCCCCGTTTTATTGCGAGAAGGTTAATGGTTTGTGCGGCAGAAGATGTCGGAAATGCTGATCCTATGGCATTTATGTTGGCAGTAAACGCATATAAGGCCGTTGAGGTGGTAGGTTTGCCGGAAGGTAGAATTCCATTGGCTCAAGCGGTCATATATGTCGCAAAAGCTCCTAAGTCTAATGAGGCAGCTTGTGCAATAGATGCAGCACTTTTAGATATTGATAACGGGCATGATTATCCTCCACCAATGCACTTAAGAGATGCGCATTATAAAGATGCAAGTAAATACGGTTTTGGGGTTGGGTATGTTTACACTCATGCTAATCCGGATTATGTGCAGCAATTTTTACCTGATGAGTTGGTTGGTAAAAAATATACTCGCTAGTTTGATTTTGCCTATTGGCTCATACAATTGTTCAGATAGTCAATTGTGCTGACTTTTTCGTCATAAAGGTATTTTATAAAATTTAAATATGACTGGTCGAAGGACGTAATTGTCATGTTTATCTCAAAACCATCCGTACAAAATGGTTCGTAGTCATATACAACATAGCTGTTATATTTGCTTTTCCACTCTTTTTTTTCAACCTTGCCGTTGTTTTCTTCAACAATATTCTCTAGCCAATCGACAATTTCTTTATTAATATTTTTCATTTCCAAGCGATTGTATTTGTTGCAATCGTAGCAATTGTTTTCTATAAACATACAAAAATACTCCACAAAATATCTATACAAAAATTGTATGTCTTTTTTGACGGCAAAAAATCCCTCCAAGGTCTAAGTTCAACTAGTAGTATTTGGTAATTTTTAATTGTAAATTTTTGTTACATAATAAAAGAGCTTTTTTAAAGTTTTTGCCTGAATTTGCCGTAACCCTACATGTACGATAGGAAATGTTACTAATATCGAAAGGAAAACACTAAAACAATGGGTTTGGCGGCATCACAAGCGAGATTATTAACGATAACAGCAAGAAAGTCTGATTGCGAATATCAATCTATGAATTATTCACATCAGAAAATTGCTCTTTCTCGTGATATGAATATTGTTTCTGCTGAATATCAAGATGCACTAAGCCAAACAAAACTGGTTTATGACTATTATGGAAATGGCGATACAAGCACACAGTTGTCATATGGCTTGTTAATGCAGCCTTCTAAATTAAACAACTATATGCCATCTCCAATTACCGATCCTGCCGGAAGAGTTGTACTGGATAGTAAGTTAGCAGCAGCAGCCGAAGCTGCAGGTATTCCTCAAGAAGGCTTGGGTACAACACCATCTTCTGATATAAGAAACCGATTTGTTCAAGGTTTAATAGATAATGGTGTTGTTACAGAAACAGTTGGGAAAGGCATTCAAAGTGTTCAGTATAATCCGGATGCAGGTTTGGGTTCTACTGATTTAATTAAATATAATACGACAAAAGTTTCATATGATGATTTTGTTGACAAATATCTAGCTAATATTAAATTTAATTTTAGTGATTTACTCCCAAGCAGTGGTGGTTCTGATTTTGACTTATGGGTCAATGGTAATAAGTACGAAGATGAATGTCCTCAAGCGAATGTAACCTTGAAAGATATTTTGACTCAAAATATTAAATTGGTCGGTTTATCTTGGGACCATAAAGATATGAAGAATAATGGCTTTAGTTCAAGTGATATGGTTGATAAAGTTGGTTCTTCAAGCTATTGGGATACTTTGTTTGAAACATTATCATCATACTTAGATCCAACAGATTCATATACTCAAGCAGCGTTAGAATATGCAAAGAAAGAAACATTAAGGATGGTTGAAAGTTATGGTACTGATGACTTTTCAAATGCTGCTTTAAAATACAAATCAGGACACAAGAGCTCATCAAAAGTATATAAACAAGTTAATGGCGATGTTGATAATTATGTAGGTTATATTTATTGCTATAACAAGAGTGGTGGTAAAGATTACAATGATGGTTATGGCTTAAATATTTCTAACATGACAAAAGCTTATTTGACATATTTTGCTCAATATATGGATGGTGTTGCTACTTCAGATTATTCAGTAAACAAAGAAAAAGGTAACTCTAACTTTATTGATAATGAGTTTGTATTCAATGTTGTTGAAAGTGCTGATACAAGCGGTGACAACCTTTTGATTGCAAACTTCTATGATACATTGTTTAACCAAATTGCTACAAAAGGTTGGGTAAAAAATGATAAAGTTGATGACAATGAGTATCTTCAAACAATGTTACAGAATGGTTCAATGTATATTTCAACAGTTGCGGATGATGATTATTACTATCAAGATAACTATGCAACAAACTCTTATATAAAAGAAATTACCGATGAAGAAGGTATTGCACAAGCGGAAGCTAAGTATAATCGTGAAAAAGAAAAGATTAACGCAAAAGAAAACACTATAGATATGAAAATGAAAAATCTTGATACTGAAATATCTTCATTAACGACAGAATATGATACGGTCAAGTCGGTCATCTCAAAGAATGTCGAACGAGCGTTTAAGCGGTATAATGCGTAAGGTTATAATTGTCTTTCATATTAAAAATGTACACTTTATTAAGTGTACATTTTTAAGTTTGTTTATAAATTAAACCGTCTAGCAAATACCTTCACGGAGTCTAACAATAGCGCCACCCCATGTCATACCTGCTCCAAAACCACATAAAACAGCGGTTGTTCCAAGTTTAACATTACCTTTTTCAACACTTTCTGCTAATGCAATCGGAATAGATGCTGCAGATGTGTTTCCGTAATATTTAATATTAGTTACCACTTTTTCATCAGGGTAACCTAAACGTTCTTGAACGGCTTGAATAATTCTAATATTAGCTTGGTGCGGAATTAAATAGTCAATATCTTCTGCTTTCATACCTGCATTTGTAATTAAGTTTTCTACATAATGCGGAAGAATTTTAGCAACGAATGTGTATACTCCACGACCATTCATTCTGATACCTTTTGGTTTTTCTTCATACTGTTCTACAAGCGGACAATTTTTACCGTCAAATGAAAGTTCAATCAAGTTTCCGTAATTTCCGTCAGCTTCAATATCAATTGCGATAATATCATCAATGCCGTCTACAACCATTGCACCGGCACCGTCCCCAAACAAAATAGATGTTCCTCTATCTGTCCAATCAACTAATCTTGAATTATTATCAGTTGCTACAATCAAGATATTTTTGTACATGCCTGATGCGATGTATGCTTTAGCAATACTCATTCCATAAATTAAACCAGAGCATGCCGCTGTAATATCAAATGCCGGAACAGGTTTTTTAATTCCTAATCTTTCCTGAATATGACATGCAATTGCCGGATATAAATCAGGTGGAGCTGAAGAGGCAGCCAAAATTAAGTCAATCTCATCCGGTGACATTTTAGCTTTCTCTAATGCGTTTTTGGCAGCTTCCAAACCTAAATCAATAGCATTTTGTTCGCCTGAAACAACTCTTCTTTCTTTAATTCCGGTTCTGGTATAAATCCACTCATCAGAAGTTTCATATAACTTAGTTAAGTCATCATTTGTGATAACTGTTTCCGGTAAACTGTATCCTACTCCCGCAATTCTTAGCGGAATTAATTTATCTGTCATATTTGTTTATTCCTCATGAAATTTTGCAATCTTTTCGTTTACGCCTGATTCAACAGCATTTTTAGCTACACGAACCGCATTTTTAATAGCGTAAGCTTTACTTCTACCGTGAGATATTACTGTAATACCTTTTACACCTAAAAGCAAGGCTCCACCAAATTCTTCATAATTAATTTTTGTATAAATTCTTTTCATAAACGGTTTAGCAAGCAAACCAATAATTTTACCCAACCAGTCAGCTTTGAATTCTTGTTTAAGCATTCTGAATAACATGGAAGAAGTACCTTCTGTAACTTTCAACGCAACATTTCCTACAAAACCGTCACAAACAACAACATCACAAACGCTTAAGAAAATTTCTTTACCTTCAATGTTTCCAACAAAGTTAATTTTGTCTTGATGTTCTTCTAATAATTTGTAAGTTGCTTGAGCAAGTTCGTTTCCTTTTCCGGCTTCTTCACCAATGTTCAAAACACCAACTCTAGGATGTTCAATACCAAGAACGTTTTTAGAGAAAGTTGCACCCATAATAGCAAACTGCATTAACATTTCAGGTGTACAATTACTGTTTGCACCACCGTCAATAACGACGATAGGGCGTTTGATTGTTGGTAAAGTAACAGCAATTGCAGGTCTGTCAATTCCCTGTAATCTGCCTAAACCAAATAAACTTGAAGCCATTGCAGCACCGGTTGAACCTGCTGCAACAACCGCATCTGAACTACCTTCTGCAACTGCGGCAACAGCAAGAACGATAGAGGATTTTTTCTTTTTACGAATAGCTTGCCCTGGAGCTTCGCCCATTTCGATAATTTCAGAGGCATGCGTGATTTTAATGTCAAGCTTGCTTGTATCAATCTTTATACGGTACTGTTTACCGGCTTTTCCGCAATCAGAATAAAAACCTTCATGAGTAATTTTATCTAACTCTTGTTCTATCCTATCTTGCTTCCCAACCAATTCAATTGCAACACCGTATTCTTGTGCAGCCCAAACAGCTCCTGCTACGATTTCATGAGGAGCGTGATCACCGCCCATTGCATCTATTGCTATTCTTGTCATGTTTCCCTCTCTCAAAGTCTATTTATAAAATTTTGTACAGAGGTTGAAAGATATTCTTCCAACCTCTTGTAACAACTATTTTTCTTCTGATTCTTCTTTAACTTCTTCTGCTACAGTTTCTTCAACCTTAGCTTCTTCAGTTTTTTCAGCTTTTTTAGGTTCTTCTTTCACTAATTCTTCGTTTTTGCCTTTCAAACTTACCGGTTTACCTTTGTAAGTTCCGCATTCTGTACAAACTGTGTGAGTTAATACTGTAGCTCCGCAAGTAGGGCATTTAGTTGTTTCCGGTTTTGTAGCTTTCCAGTTACTTCTTCTATGTCCTTGAGCGGAATGTCCTGTTCTTTTCTTTGGTACTGCCATTTTTCTTTTCCTTTTTATTTTTTTACTACTATTTAATTTTTCGGTTGTATTTGAATGTTTTTAAATACATCCATTCTTGGGTCGGATAATTCTTCTTCTTTAGAAAAATTATTCCCATTACAATTTATACCACAAACTTTCTTATTTGGTAAATTTAATATTACAGATTGATACAATAAGTCATAAACATCTATTTCCTTAGCACCGTCCAAGTCGGTTATAAACTGCCCATCTTTGATTTCTGTTTCTTGCCCGTAATCATTTAACAGTGCGTGTTTAGCGTATACTTCGTCAATATTAAAATCAAGATTATATTCAAATTCTTTAAGGCATAAATCGCATTCTAATTTTAAAGTTCCATTAACATTTCCTTTAACTTCTATAAATTCTCCGAGGGATTTAATAGTAAGCTCTGCGGAGATTGGAGTGGTGGAAGTTATTCCTTCAATATAGTCGTTAAAATCGTAATAGACCGTTTTGTCATCAGAATTTTCGATTTCATCTATTGTAATAATGTGTGTTGACATGATATTCACCAAATTTCAGCTACAACAATTTTATACGTACTGTTCTTCCTGCATAGCGATTGCAGAAATTTGATTAGCTGCGAAACAAACTTTTTTCAGTGGACCTTGAGTTTCTTTTTCAACAACAACATTGCTTGCACTTCTGATTAAGCCTGTTAATTCTGCGTACAAATCAAGAGGTTTTTCGACATACAAAACAAGTGGAGCGGTTGTTCCCTTTAAAAATACAAGAACAGAAGTTCTTTTTTTGATATTTTGTTGTGTTTGCGGATTAAATTGTTGTGCCATAATTTTCTCCTTTTAAGAATATATATTCATATTTTATTACAAATGACATAAATATGCAAATAATTTCCCCATTGGGGCAATTGTTAAATTCCAAACTCAGGAGCAGAATGTTTAAGCAAAGAAAAGAAAGGGGATTTTTATGTATAAAAAGTTTCATATAGCGGTAATTGTTGCATTGGCTTTTGGTTTAGGATATTCGGTTAATAATATTGCAATTTCTGATACAACTCCGAAAGTTGCAGTAGTTGATGCTACAAAAATTGTTGCCAATTCCAGTGCAGTAAAAAATCTTAGAGCAGAACAAGAAAAGAAGATGAAAGAAATGCAAACGACTATCGAAAAGGCTAGAACTGAAATTTCAAAAGAAACTGATTCTACTAAAATTGCTCAATTGCAAGAAAAATATAGAACCCAAATTAATCAGCAAAAAATTGCACTTGATACTGATTATAACAAAAAATTAAATCAAATAGATTCAGATATTAGAAATACAGTTGTTGAAAAAGCAAAAAGCATGAACTATGACTTAGTTTTACCTAAAAACATTGTATTTTTCGGTGGAGATGATATTACAGATGTAATTGCTAAGGATATAAAATAAAATCTAACCTCTGTTAGTTAAAGCATCAGCAATCATGCCGTTTTGAAAAGCTCTAAGAGAAGCTTTTGAATCAGATACCATACGATCACCTGCAAGTTCTCGTGCCAAAGTTGCATTTGAACTGCCTTTCATAAGTTCGGTCAATTTTTTCTGAGCATCGGTAATGTGACTGTCACCTTCATCATACTGTGCTGTCATTTTTTCAAGATATTTTTCAGCATCTTTCTGGGCTTTAATTGCGCTTTGCTCTGCTTTGACTGCAATAGAGTATGTTTCTTTGCTTGTATCAGCTTTTTGGTCAGCTTGTTTTGAGCGCCTCCAAATACTGTCTTTTATTGAATTTGGTAAGTTTTTAAAGCTAGTTGTTGATGCTAGTTTAAACAATGGAGTTTGTTGCATTTGTTGTACGTATGTTCTTAAGTAAGCTTGATAATCTCCGCCAAATTCTTTTTTCAATGCCGGATTATTTTCAAACTGGGTTAGAGAAACGTAATCTTTGTCCATAACTGTGCCTTCAATTTTATACTCTTGTATATATAAAGTATTTAATTCCTAATAAATTGCTAAATATAAACGAAGTGTTAAGAAAAATTAAATATTGTTTAAAGTAGTATGAGCCAAATTGGTAACTGTCGGAATATCAATTTCTACAGACTCTCCATTTGTCGAAATCCATATCAGGTACTCAATATTTCCGGATGGACCTTTAATAGATGAATACGTAAGTCCTTTAATTGCATAACCTAATTCTTTCGCGCAGTCTATAACGTTTGAAATAACTTCTTCGTGAACTTTTATATCTCGAACGACTCCGCCTTTTTCAACCTTTTCTTTTCCGGCTTCAAATTGTGGTTTTATTAAACAAATCATCTCATGAATTTCAGGATTCAAAAGCTTTTTTAGGTTAGGTAAAACTTTTGTAAGCGAGATAAATGACATATCACTTACCAATAAATCAGCAATTGTTTCTCCATCTGAATAAATATCACTAAAATCGCAAATTTTGAGGTTCGTTTTTTCGATAACTTTAACTCTTTTATCTGAGCGAATTTTCCAATCCAATTGACCATAGCCAACATCTGCTGCATATACAAATTTGGCTCCGTTTTGCAAAAGACAATCGGTAAAGCCACCTGTCGAAGCGCCAGCATCAAGGCAAACTCTATCCTTTACCGAAAAATTGAATGCATCTAATGCTTTTTTAAGTTTAAATCCACCTCTTGAAACATACGGCATTGACTTAACAACGATTTCATATTCTTTTTGTGGATTAATTTGAAAACCTGCTTTAGTTATATACTCGTCATTAATTTTGACATGTCCTGCAAGAATTGCAGCAGCAGCCTTACTCTTTGTGTCGAAGTATCCTAAATCGGTTAAATATTTATCCAGACGTTCTTTTGCCATATATTATTGCTCACTAATTTTTTTATTTTGAATTACGGCAGAAATGATTGCTGCCATTGTCCAAAATACAAACTGAATTTGTGGTCTGAAAAATACCGTATCAACCAGTCCGTGAACCATTACAGCACAAATTGAAATTGCTGCTGCTGAAACAAATATTATATCTTTTGCATTGTCAGATGAAAAGATAAATTTTATCCCATCTCTTAAGAGTAATATTAAAAATCCTACAAAAGCAATAAGAGCAAAAATTCCGCTCTCGACAGCCGTTTCAAGGAATATATTATAAGCACTTAGTGCGTCAAAACCTGTGCGCATATATAATCCATAGATTTCTCTAAAATTTTTATTTCCTACTCCAATACCAAAAAGCCAATTATCTTTAAACATTTGTAGTGAAGATTGGTAAACATTAAATCTGAACGAATTAGATGAATCTTGTCTCATTGCAAATATTGAAAAAACTCTTGCCCGTAGCGAACTTACGAATAGCATTGCAGCTGTTACAACAGCAAAACCTGAGGCTAATATTGCCATAAAGACTTTTTTGTATTTGTGCCATAAAAACTTTGCAGAGATTAAGAAAATTCCGGCAAAAATTACCATACATCCGATATATGACCCCCTGCAACCGGTTAAGAACAATGTCAAAACTGATAAAAGTCCTAAAGCTAAAGTAATTAATCCGCATTTGTTATGTTTATCACTTAGAAAACTTGCTGCTAATCCAAATAAAGCAGGAATTCCTGCAACAAAATATCCGCCCAATAAGTTTGGATTATAAGGTTTTAATGTTCCGTAAACCCTTGTCATTACCTCTTCCGGATTTAAATTTGAAACATCTTGCCAAGTTGAAATTTCATCAACTTGTGCAAAGTTTTGCAAAATTCCCATAATGCTCTCAAAACTTACGCAAAGCCCAATTGTTCCGAGAATATATGGGATTTTATCCTTATGATATTTAAGATAATGAACAACCGAAACATAAAAACCAAGGTAGGTAACAGTTTTCATAAAGCCTTTAAGGCTTAGTGCAAACAGTGTTGAGCCTGCAAGACTAATTACCACTATCATAAAGTACGCAAGTAACCACAATTCGTATTTTGCAGGTTCGCATTTTTCATTTGGTTTAGTAAATAATTGTACTAATGTCAAAAAAGTTGTAACAAGTGCAACAAACCCTATTACATCCGAAGACAGGCATGTTGAAGCTAAAAATACAACCAAAATAGACAAGAAAATCAGTTTGTCGAGATTTTTCAACAACAAACTGTTTTCGTACAAGAATTTTAATTTTGTTTGAGTAAATTTAAATAACTTATTGAACATCATCAATCTTATTTATATTAGTATCAATGTCATCTTTCATATCGTCATGAGAAACTGTAATGCTTGAAACAGTACCGTTAAATTTATAATCAGCACCTTCCAATGTCATTGGTAATCCCATTTTAACTTTATTACCACCAACAACAGCACCATCTTTTGTAATTTTTGCATTATCAGTTAATGTTACAACGATATCATATAGATTTGATTGAGAAACATCATCGACAACAAGAACATTTTTTGTTCCGCTTTTGCTTGTGCCTAATACAGGTAAAAGAGTTTTCTTTCTTTCGGTTTTTACATTTACAATTTCTAAGTCAGAATAAGGAACATTTCTTATGCTGATGAATGTTTTTTCTCCTGCTTTTATTGGAGTTTTATCACCTGTCAAAGTAATTCCACGTAAAAACACATCAAAAACAATAGGTGATGTTGTTTCAATCTGCTTGTCAGCAGTTTGTCTAAAATGTTTAAAAGTTACAAAACCTACAGCCAAAGCAATTGCTATTCCAATAATAACAATTAAATCAACCGGTTTAAGTTTTTTTAAAAATTCAAAATTATCCATAATTTCTCCTTTACTAGAGTTTGTTAACTGCTGATAGAAGTTCTTCAACAGTAGTTGTAGCGCAACCAAGTTGTCTTACGACAATGCTTGCAGCAACGTTTCCGATTAATGCGGCATAAACAGGATCTGCTCCGGCTGCAAGAGCCAAAGAATAAACTGCTGTAACCGTATCACCGGCACCTGTAACATCAAATACTTCTGATTTATTAAATACAGGAATTTTTGTATACTTTTTGTTTGGTTCGGCAACAAACATTCCATCAGCACCACAAGTTATCAGTATAGCCTCTGCGTTTGTTTCTGCCAACAATTTATCGCCTGCTTTTTCCAAAGCACTAATATCCGTTAACGGAAATCCTACTGATTTTTGGGTGTCAGGAAGGTTTGGAGTCATTGAGGTGATACCTTTGTAAGTCCCCAAATCTTTTTGAGCATCAACAACAACTTTTTTATTATATTTTTTCGCAAGCTCAATTGTTTTATTTATGACATTTTCAGTTAATGTACCGATATGATAATTAGACAAAATAACAAGGTCGCAATCCTGAATAGCTGATTCTATATTTTTTATAACAAGTTTTTCAGTTGCTTCTGATAATGGTGCATTTGTTTGTCTGTCAATTCTAACAATCTGCTGAGTAATTGAGGTTGTAATTGAACCTAAAATTCTAGTTTTTGTAATAGTTTTGCGTGTTTTATCCCGAACAACATATTTAGTATCTATGTTTGCTTGTTTGAAAGTTTCGTCAAGTTGTTCTGCCTGATAATCTTCACCAAAAACACCGATAACGGAAATTTTTCCATCATTAAGAGTTGCAACGTTATGAGCAGCGTTTGAAGCTCCACCTAAAATAGGTTTTGTTTTGGTGTGTTGAAGGATTAAAACAGGTGCTTCTCTTGAAATTCTCTCTGCATCCCCGTAAACCATCTCATCCATTGCCA
>SAMEA3663006__coassemble_657_pt1 | contig 12561 bp, 11 predicted proteins | sample SAMEA3663006__metabat2_low_PE_025 | metagenome-assembled genome bin SAMEA3663006 (sample SAMEA3663006) | pig gut metagenome | biome: pig gut; feature: pig-associated habitat; material: faeces | place: France | collected 2012
CGTCAAATGCGCTTATTTCGTTAACGTCAAACAACCTTAATGATATGGCTGATATCAAAAGTATAAAGGTTGTTAAGCTTACTAATCCGACAAGAGTTTATTTCGATTTGCCGGATACAGTTCTTGCCGGTTCTAAAAAAGATTGGCAATTTGAATCAAGCGGAATTAAGCATGTTAAGATTTCACAATTTTCAACTAATCCGCATATCGTTAGAGTTGTAATTAATTATGATGATGGATTTGATATTTCGTCTATGCAATTTTTGCAAGTGCAAAATAACATTATAATAAAGTTTAAGAACTCGGTTGCGCAAAACCCGTTTATGCAAAATACTTATCGGGATGATCATTCATCGTCCAGCGATTTTTACGAATATATGACAGTTTCTGCTGCAGTTAGTCAAAATGATGCAATTTCTCAAATTAATAACGCATTCAATTCTCAATCATTTGTAAAACAGGAATTGCGCCTTAATACCAAATTTTATGTAGATAGAGTTTCAGCAAAAAACGGCGCCGTATTATTAGGTGGAATGGGTTCTGTCGGAATTGAAAAACCTATGATTTTAACAAATCCGTCAAGAATAATATTTGATTTGCCTAATACTCTTGTAAATCCGGCATTGAGAAACAAGGAATATAGCCTCGGCGGAAGTGATAAGTTCAGAATAGGACAGTTCTCTGTGAATAAGGCTAGAGTTGTTATTACAACTCCTGATGTTACGAAGTATATTCCGATTTATGCAAAAGATAATCAATCTCTCTTGATTGGTAATACCGAAAAAATAAGTTATGGAATCTTACCAAGCGCGGACGGTAGTATTACAGGATACTCTAATGCTGTTATTGATAAACAATCTAGTGCCATGACATTGAATTTTAGTACGGCACTTGTTCATGGTTTTGATAGAACAAATACTGAAGTTATTGCTTATTTGTATAATATAACTGCTTTTAATGATTATGATTTTGAAAAAGCATTTGCCGGAACTGCATTTGCTAAAGCAAAAATTACTAATCAGCCCAAAGGTTTGAAACTTACAATTCCGATTGAATACGGAAGCCTTGTTACAGCATTTACCGGCGCAGATGGTAAATCTTTGAAAATCCAAATTAAAGCTCCAAAGCAAGAAGAGCCAAAGTCTACTCCGACGGTGGCACCGGCTTCTAAAGCTACAGAAACTCAAACTCCTTCTACTCCAAAAGGAACAAGCGGAAAGCATAAAGTAGTTATTGATGCAGGACATGGTGGTTCTGATGTAGGGGCCACAAGAAACGGTGCTCACGAAAAATTTATTACTCTTGATGTCGCTAAACGTGTTGAAAAATTGTTGAAAGCCCAAGGGTATGGAGTTCTTATGACAAGAACCGGTGATACGTATGTTTCTCTTGCGGATAGAGTTGCTTATTCAGAGGAATATCAACCGGATATTTTTGTAAGTATCCACGTAAATTCAAGTACTAGTGAGTCTTCTCGCGGTATCGAAACTCATTATTATCACCAAGAAAGTATTCCGCTTGCGCAGTCTGTACATTCATCATTGGTTAGTGCTATCAGTAATTCGCCTAACAGAGGACTGTTCAAGTCCAAGTTTTATGTAATCAACCATACAACCGATCCGGCTATCCTTGTAGAAATCGGATTTATTTCAAATACATCAGAAAGAGCAGCGTTGCTTAGTGAATCAAGAAAACAAGCGACCGCGAAAGCTATAGTGGAGGGAATTAACAATTATTTCAAGAACAGTAAATAAAAATGCCCCTATAGGTTTTTTCGATTCAGGTGTCGGTGGATTGACAGTTTTTTCTGAGTTTAAGAAAATCATGCCGGAAGAGAGTTGTGTATATTTTGGTGATACCCAAAACATGCCTTATGGCGAAAAAACAAAAGATGAATTAATCGATTTTTCTAAAAAGGCTTTTAGTTTTTTTGAAACTCAAAAGGTTAAAGCAGTTGTAATGGCTTGTAATACTACATCTGCAACGGTTTATGAAAGTTTAAAAGATAATTATTCGTTTAAGTTATATCCGATTATTCAGTCTGTCACAAAAATAATTGCTGATATGCAGGTAACTAAGATTGGGGTATTTGCAACTCCGGCTACAATTAATTCTCATGCCTATGCCGAAGGTATAAAAAAATACAATAAGGGTAAGCAAATTGTAGAGTTAGCTTGTCCGGAATGGGTTAGGATAGTTGAAAATAAAGAAGAGAATACACCCGAGGCAATTGAAAAAATAAAAAGTAAATTGGATGAAATGCTTTTGTGTAATCCGGATAAAATAATTTTAGGGTGTACGCATTATCCTTTCTTGTTGAACCAACTTTCCGCAATATGTGACGAAAGTAAATTTATTAATCCTGCTGTGGCTTTTGCACAATTTATAAAAGAAGATTTGATTGCACGAGATATGCATACGGATTTTTCAGGAAAAGGAAACGATATCTTTTATGCCAGTGCTGCAATTGACAAATTTATTGCGGCAGGCAGTTTGTTTTATGACCTTTCTTATTCCAAAGTTGAATTAATACATTTGTAAAGATATAAAAAAAAGAGCCCCGAAGGACTCATCATGTTGGAATTAAGAATAGCTGGAAGTATGAAAAAGATTTAATTATATTAAACTAGCATCATACAAGATTTACAATTACCTATTTGGCTATATTTTTATTCAAGGTTAATGTGTTTTTTTGCACAGTCAAACATTGCGTTGACAAGTGCGGCATTTGCGTAGATATTCATGCCATTTGTTTCAAGAACTTGTTTCATTCTTTTTTCCCACATTGAGTAGATTTCATCTTTATCTAAGTCAAGCACTTGAGAAATCATTGCAAGTTCCTTGAAATCAATTGGAATTGGGAGGCTTCCTCTTAAAATATCGACTATTTCAAGACGTTTTTTGCGTGGAAAAGATTTTAAAAAGTTAATAACGGATATCTTTTTAGAATGCATTTTTTCTTTAATATATTCAACAAATTCGTCTATTACGATTGGTTCTTGCGGAATTTTGTATTCTTCAAACATTTCGGGTTCGATTTCCATAACGGTAGCAATTCTTTCTAAGGTTGTACTTCTTGTTGAAAAAGGAATTGCATTATCAATAAGATTGTATACATATGACAATGTGACTCCAATCATTTCCGCAAAGTCTTTTTTATGTAGTCCGTTTTTTTCTAAAAATTTAGCAACTTTTTCTGAACTTTTTTCTTGAATAATAGGTTTATTTTTTGATTTCATAATTTCATCCTCATGTAGTTTGCAATTATACATTAAGTTCTATTTATCATTTTGTTAAGCGAAAACAGGACAGGTCATGACGACAATATTTATTTGAGTTAAAATTATACAGTGATTATTGATTATATGCGGAGATAGAAAATGAAACTTATAGTCGGACTTGGAAATATTGGAGAAAAATACTGTTTTACCCGTCATAATACAGGATTTATGGTTTTAGACAGATGGGCAGCGGAAGAAAAATTCGATTTCAGGCAAGAGTCAAAGCTTAAATCTTATATCGCGAAAATCAAGTCTGATGGGCAAGATATTATGTTTGTTAAACCGACTACTTATATGAACTTGTCCGGAGAAGCTGTTCGTGCGGTTATGGATTACTATAAAATTGCGGTAGAAGATATTATAATAATTTATGACGATATAGCCTTAAATTTAGGAAAAATCAGATTACGGGCAAACGGTTCTGATGGTGGGCATAACGGTATAAAGTCAATAATTCAGCATGTAGGCACAAATAAATTTAATAGAATAAAAGTTGGTATAGGACCTCAAGTAGGGGCTTCTGAAAATTATGTTCTTCAAAACTTTCCGAAATGTCAGTTAGAAGATTTGAAAGTCGTTTTGGATAAATCTATAAATGCTACAAAATCTATTATAAATGTAGGAATAGAAAAATCCCAAAATTTATATAATTAATCCATTTTAAGCTAAGCTCAAAAATTTAATCTTTGTGCTAAGATGTAAAAAAAGATTGTGAGGGTTATTATGAAACGAGCTATTGTAATGGTTATTGACTCTATGGGTATTGGTGCAATGGATGATTGTAGAGATTTTAACGATACTCCAGAGTGTAATACGCTAAAACACGTTTGCGAGTTTAACAACGGTCTGAATGTTCCGAACCTTTCTAAAATGGGTTTAGGTAATATTCAAGATTTTATGGGTATTTCTAAGACTGAAACTCCTATAGCCAAATATGGCACAATGATTGAAAAATCTAAAGGAAAAGATACGACAACCGGTCATTGGGAATTTATGGGACTTATTAACGAAAGACCTTTTGCAACATTTCCAAATGGTTTTCCTAAAGAGTTGATTGATAAGTTTGTTGCAGAAACAGGTTGTGGCGGCGTTTTAGCGAATATTCCCGCAAGTGGTACAGTTATAATTGAGCAACTAAATGATGAACATCACAAAACAAAATTCCCGATTGTTTATACAAGTGCAGATAGCGTATTCCAAATTGCGCTTGATACGGATGTTATACCTTTAGAAACTTTGTACGAATGGTGCCATATTGCAAGAAGACTTTTGGATGAAGGTAATTATAATGTTTCAAGAGTAATTGCAAGACCTTATAAAATTATAGACGGAAAACCGACAAGAATTTCTAAGGACAGACGTGATTATTCAATGGTTCCAAAGCATACACTTTTGAATGATATTAAGGATAAAGGCGGAAAAGTTATCGGAATTGGCAAAATTGAGGACATATTTTCAAAAGCAGGTATAACTCACGCTATTCATACCGGCTCTAATAAGGAAGGTTTGGAACTTACGCTAAAAGCTGTTAAAGGTGAATTGGAGTTGCCTAAAATTGCTTATTCTGATTATAAAGAACAAAATGTAGATTTTGAGATGATTTTCACCAATCTTGTTGATACCGATATGCTTTATGGACACAGAAATGATCCTAAAGGCTACGGAAAGGCTATTGAAGAAATTGATACATATTTACCTGCAATAATTGATGCTATGAACAACGATGATTTGCTTATAATTACGGCGGACCATGGTTGTGACCCTTGTGTTGAGGGAACTGATCATACAAGAGAAAAAGTTCCGGTACTTGTTTACGATAAGAGCAACTCAGGTAAAGACTTGGGAGTTCTTAATGGTTTTGACAATGTTGCTGAATTTATAAAAGACTGGATATTTTAATTTGTTTGTTATAGAATATTTATTGTGAAGAAATTCATGTATTGTATAAATTAAAAGGAGAACTAAAATGAGTGTAAAAATTACTGACGATTGTATCGCATGCGGCGCTTGTGAATCTGTTTGCGCTGACGTATTTTCAATTGAAGATAAAGCAGTTGTTAACGAATCAGCTGTAGCTGATAACGAAGATGGTGTTAAAGAAGCAGCAGATGCTTGTCCTGTTGGCGCTATCGTTGTTGAATAGTTAACTTCCAAAATAAATTTTGAGGTTCTTGCGTTTTTGTGCGGGAGCCTCTTTTTTAATGTTTTTTATGCTAATATGGTGACAAGGAGGCTCTATGCAAGACAAGACTAACGATATTGCATCTAAATATTTAGGGAAAAAAGTTGACGGAAGCGAAAGTTATAATCCTACTTTTCTTGTAGCGGTTCCAAGGGAAGATAATCGTCATCACTATCAAATTGATGGTAAAAATTTGCCGTTTGTCGGATGGGATGTCTGGCATGCGTACGAGTTTTCTGCAATGACCGAGAATGGTATACCTGTTACGAGATTGATGAAGTTGAATTATAACTGTGATAATGATTTTATCGTTGAGTCAAAGTCATTAAAGTTATATTTGAATTCATTCAATATGACAAGATATGGACAAACGGTTGCGGAGTGTCTTGATATTTGCAAAAAGATTGTAGAAAAAGATTTGAGCGAAAAACTTCAAACAGTTGTAACTGTTAATTTTATTGAAAATAATACTCCAAGAGTGGAAATTTATAGCGAATTTAAAAATATTTTGGATTATATAGATGAAAAATCTATAACAATTGATAAATTTAAAGAAGCTCCGGAATTATTGCAAATTCAAAATGAAGGAGAATCGAAAGAACACTATCTGACATTTGATTCTTTACGATCGAATTGCAGAGTTACACATCAGCCTGATTTTGGGGATGTTTTTATATATTATAAATCTCAAAAACATATTCAAGAAGTTGGTTTGTTAAAGTATTTGTGCTCATTTCGTACAGAATATCACTTTCATGAAGAGTGTTGTGAGATGATTTATAAACGTTTGTTTGATATTTTAGATGAGAATGACAAGTTGTTTGTAAGTATCTTATATACAAGACGTGGCGGGATTGATATTTGTCCTTCTCGTTGGAGTCGGAATTGTAATTTAGGGGATGTTCAAAAGTTAATTGATGTAAAAACTTATGCAAGAAAGAGTATTAAGCAATAGTGAATAATAAAGTTGTAGGTGCTGCAGGAGAAGATTTGGCATGCAGATATCTTGAAAAAAACGGGTATAAAATTCTTGAACGTAACAAACATTATTCTAGGTTTTGCGAAATTGATATTATTGCTAAAATTAAGGATACCGTTGTTTTTGTTGAAGTTAAGACAAGACAAACTAATTCGTTTGGAACTCCATTTGAAGCTATAACAAAGAGTAAGTATGATAATATCAGGCTTGGGGTTCAACATTATTTAAGCGAAAACAAAGTCAAAAAGTACCGGATAGATGTTGTAGGGATAACCTTAAAACCTGAATTAAAAATAGAACATTTGAAAAATATATCTTGTCCTTAGAGTATTTTCCCGTTTTCTATTTTGTAGATGTTAACATCTTTTAGAAATTCATCTTCAAATAAAATTGTGTCAACGGATGTTATTATTGTTTGCGTATTTTGGTTGATAGATTTTAACAAATAATTCTGTCTTAAATCGTCCAGTTCGGCGAGAACGTCGTCTAATAATAAAATTGGTTCATCGCCTGTTTTTGTTGTTATTATGTCAAGTTCAGACAGCTTTAACGCAAGTACAACAGTTCTTTGTTGCCCTTGAGAGGCATATTTTGTTGCTTCGTTTTGGTTTATAAAAAATAAGATATCATCTCTGTGTGGACCTACACAAGTTTGACCTCTGCGTAGTTCCTCGTCTTGTCTTTCTGAAATTGAGTTTTTAAACGCTTCAACAATATCTTCAAGTTCGGTTTCTCCATTTAAGAAACTGCAATCGTATTTAATTGTTAGGTCTTCACTTTCGCTAATTGTTCGATGTTTTTCTTTGGCAATTTTTTCTATTTCTTTAAGAAATTTTATCCTCAGATAAATTATGTTACTACCGGTAATTGTAAGTTGTTCATTGTAAACATCCAGTAATGTTTGGTTAAGATTTCCGGTTTTTAGGTAATCTTTAAGGCAGTTGTTTTTTTGAATTCTGATTTTGTCGTATTTTGACAAACGTTCGTCATAAGCAGGATAAATTTGAGAAATAGCCCTGTCTAACCAATCCCTTCTGTCGGAAGGATTTCCCCTTAGCAACAACAAGTCCGCTGTAGAGAATAAAACTGTTTTAAGAACTGATTTGAAGTTTTTAGGGGTAGTTTTTAGTGAATTTACTCGCAGTTCTCTGTTTTTTTCTCTTGTATACAGGTATTTTAGATTTATTTCAGTGTCTGCTTTGATAATTTCTGACTCAATTTTTACATCATTTGCATCAAAATTTATAAGCTCTATATTATTGGAAGTTCTTGGACTTTTGAGAGTTGACAAAAAATAGATGCTTTCTAAAATATTTGTTTTCCCTTGGGCATTTTTTCCAATTATCAATGTTTTAGAAGAATTAAAATCTAAAACTATATTTTTACAGTTTCTGTAATTTGTCAGTTGCAAATTTTTTAGTTTCATAACAAAAATTATACTTCAAACAAATGATTATTTTTTGTATTGATTGATGAAAATAGTAATATATCGTATAATGATTGTGCGGTACTGTGAAGTAAAGAGGTTATATATGTTACCGATAATAACAGAAGATATTTCTACAGCAGCATTTGGCGAGATTTTCGAGGACATGCCGGCATGGAGAAAGAAAATGATACATTATATCAAGGATGAGAATCCTGAAATAAATACCGCAATTATTGAAGCTGCGAATAAAACGGATCTTGATCCGAAAGCGGTTGCATTAGGTGCTTATATGACCTATAATTTAATAGAGCTTGCAATGAAAGATAATCAATTTATAAATGAAGGTTAGAGAATAGATAGAGAGGGCATAATGGTAGCAATAGAAGAACTTTTAGAAAAGCTTGTAGCGGAAAATGGCAGTGACTTGCACATTTCAAGTAACTTGCCTCCGGCGATGCGTGTTGATGGTAAATTGAGGAGGATGGATTATCCGCCTCTTACTCCTGATGAAGTTGAAAACCTGTTGTTCCCAATGCTTTCTAATGAACAAAGAAGACGTTTGGAACAAGAATGGGAATTAGATTTTTCATATGGTATTGAAGGTTTAAGCCGTTTCAGGGTTAACTTTTACAAAGATAAAGGTAACTATGCGGCAGCATTCAGAACAATTACCTCAACTGTTCCATCTTTTGAAAAATTAGGGTTGCCTGAAATTATCAGAACAACAGCGGAAAAACCAAGAGGTCTTATTTTGGTAACAGGTCCTACCGGTTCAGGTAAATCTACAACATTGGCTGCAATGATTGACTATATTAACTCAACTCGTGCAGAGCACATTTTGACAATTGAAGACCCGATAGAATTTGTGCACACATCTAAAACCAGTATTATTCACCAACGTGAATTAGGAATGGATACAAGATCTTTTGCAAATGCTCTTAAATCAGCACTTCGTGAAGACCCTGATATCATTCTGGTAGGTGAAATGCGTGACCACGAAACTATTGCGTTAGCATTGACAGCGGCTGAAACAGGTCACTTGGTGTTCGGTACTTTGCACACCTCTTCAGCTTCTCAAACTGTTGACCGTATCATTGACGTATTCCCAGAAGGTCAACAACAACAGATTCGTGTTCAGTTGGCAAACTCTCTTGTTGCAGTATTTGCACAAACTTTGTTGCCAAAAGTTCAGCCTGACGGTACTAAGAAAGGACGTGTAATGGCACAGGAAATAATGCTTGTTATTCCTGCTATTGCAAACTTGATTAGAGAGTCAAAGGCGGCTCAAATTTATTCAACGATTCAGATGAACCAAGGTCTTGGAATGCAGACATTAGAAATGGCACTTGCGAACCTGTATAAACAGAAGTTAATTACTTTGGAAGATGCTTTATCTAAAACATCTCGTCCTGATGAATTGAAACGTATGTTAGTTCGCTAATTTGAATAACTCAAAATTTAAAAGCCTTCGCAAACATCATGCTTGTGAGGGCTTTTTTGTTTACAATAATGACAAAGAAAGTATTTTGTTGTATAATTCTCTCCATAGTTAAGGGGAATAAGAATGGAATTTATTGAAAACAAGGAAGAAGAACAAAAACAATTAAACGGAATATTTAAAGATATGATTAAGTATTCTCCGTCTAAAATTATTGGTACTGTTGGTAATGCGATTATTGTACCTGTTTATACAAGTTTGTTACCGCCTGAACAGTATGGTATTTATTCACTATCTATTGCGTTTCTTTCGTTCTTGTGTATTATTTTTTCAGACTGGGTTGGTTTGTCAGGATTGAGATTTTTCAGACAGCACCAATTGGCGCAAGACTTGTCTAAATATTTGTCAGTTTTGGTGTCTATTCTTGGATTAAACTTACTGTTAATGTTTGTTTTATGCTTAATATTCCAAGGTAATTTCTGTTCTTTCTTTAAAATAGACCCTAAATATTTTTACGCAGTACTATTTTTGATTATTCCTGTCGCAATTAGGGCACTTTTATTCCAGCTTTTGAGAGCACAGTTGAAATCTGCATCATATACTTTTTCAACAATTTTGAATCAGTTTATGACAATCGGATTATCTATATTCTTTATTAAAGTATTCCATATGGGTGCAATTGCAATGCTTTTGGCAATGGGTGTTTCTATTTCATTGACTGATTTGTTGTTGATGTATCAGAGCAAAATTTTTATTTACTTCAGAAAGCCAAAACTTCACTGGAGTGTATTGTTGCCTATTGTAATGTATGGTATTCCGATTGCTGCTACTTCTTTAAGCGCATGGATAATTAACCAAAGTAATAAATTTATCATGAACAGTATAAGCGGATTTACCGAAGTTGCTTTTGTTGGCGTTGCTTACAGTGTGACTTTACCGCTTTTGATGACAATATTTTCAATAATTACGATTGCTGTAATTCCAAGAGTTATCAGAATGTATGAGGCAAAAATTGATGTAAGACCGATTATATCTCGTTTTACAGGATATTATTTGCTTATATCCATGCCGGTTGTAACTTTGATGGCTTTGTACGCTTCTGATTTCGTAAGTATGCTTGCAAATGTTAAATTCCATCAAGCTTTCCGCCTGATTCCATATTTTGCTTTTGGTACTTTCTTCATGGGATTGGCTGATTATACAACTTTGCAGTATCATTTGGCTAACAAAACTTATATTGAATTTATTATAAAGTTGTTATCTGGTATTATAAATGTAGTTTTGACCATAACATTGATTCCGAAATTCGGCTTGGAAGGGGTTGGTATTGCTACATTATGTGCTAACTTTATTTACTTCTTCTTAAGTACAATTATTGTATTACCTAGTTTGGAGTTGTTATATCCTGTAAGACCTTTGTTCTGTATGTTTGTGTCATTTGTTCCGTTCTATTATTTGCACAAATATATGGTTGAAAATGCTGTGAATATTCCGGCATTGGCACAAATGGGATTGTTGCTTGTTGTGTTTTATGGTGTATACAGCTTGCTTAATTTCTTGATATGCAAATTTAAAAAAGCTTAATACTTTTTCATATTATGGCAAAAAAAATCCTTCACAGGTTATATATACTTGATTAGTCATGTAAAAAAAATTAATATTGAACGTATCTTTGTGGTATTTGCCCTTTGCTGGTGCTAAAATCCGAGTTAGGGATATGTCTGGATATATATTAATTGAATGCAGACCGGATTAATCGAAATATATATAGCTAATAGCGAAAGGAATAAAAATGTCTAACAGCTCCTCAAGAAAAAGAAGAATTGTTGTATCTATATTGTCACTTTCAATGGTTGCCCAGCAATCAATAATTCCTGCAGTACTTGCAAGTAATATTTCAGGTGCTGGGGCGGTAACCGGTGATAGCGTAATAAATGGCGCAAATGGTAATACAATATTTAACTTGGCTCCTCAATATGACAATAATGGAGGAAATATCGGCTTTAGACAGTACAAAGATTTTAATTTGTCCGCCGGTGATATCGCTAATTTGATTTTCAAATATGGTGACAGAGATATTTCATCTTTTGTTAACTTTGTTCAGAACAGAATTGATATAAACGGTGTCGTAAACTCTATGAGAGATGGTAGTTTTGTTAACGGTAATGCCGTATTTGTATCACCTAACGGGATGGTTATCGGTAAGAGTGGTGTTTTGAATGTTGGTTCTTTATCTGTTGTAACACCTACTCAAGAAGATTATAACAAGTTTACAGGTAACGGAAAGTATTATGCTCCTATTTTGTCTGCTCCTGGAACCCAGGAATACAAAGACGTCATTGGTAGTCTTGGCGGTGGTTCTGTTTCCGTTAATGGTAAAGTTTTGGCAAGAGATTTTGTAAATATTGATGCAGGTAAAGTCGATATTGCCTCTACCGGAAAAATTCTTACAGGTGTAAACAGCGATAAAGCCTTTACTCCGGACGGTAGTTATGTAAATGATTCAAAAGATAACAATATTAACAGATATGATGATTTAGGTAATCCTATTCGTAAGTTCAATGACTCTACAATGTCGACAGCAGGTTCAATTTCAGCAGCAGAAGCATTGTTTGACAGTCTCGTTAATACCAATATTTCAAATGCAGGTTCTTTAAGCAATAACAAAGGTTCTATTACTATCCATACTTATAATAAAGACGGCGGTATCATTGCTTACAACGACAGTTTGATGAAGAACTTTGGCGCAGGAAATATTGAAATTACTAACGAAGGTTCTCAAGGTACGGTGCTTAACGGTACAATCCAAAATACAAACGGTAATATTGATGTATTGAATAACAATGGTGCTGTTACCATAAACGGTGATATGCTTAACCTTAAAGGTAATACTAATATTGTAAACACAAGTTCAAATATAACAACAAATGGTGCAGAAATTGAAAACCGTAGCGGAAATACCAACATTGATGCAAAAGGTTCGGTAAATATTAATAATTCTAATATTACTAACCAAAATGGTGATACAAATATTAAGGCAGCAAGCGGAATTAAATTTGATGATTCTGTTGTAAATAACGAGTCGGGTAATTTAACTGTTAATAATAGCGGAAATGCCGGCGGTATTAATGTTTTAGAAAATAGTACTTTGAAAGATTCTGATGGTACTTTGACTTTAAATAACACTGAAAATGGCGGTATTAGTATTTCCGGTAAAGTTGAACAAACTTCAAAAACTGATGATGATAAACA
>SAMEA3663006__coassemble_666_pt1 | contig 12400 bp, 12 predicted proteins | sample SAMEA3663006__metabat2_low_PE_025 | metagenome-assembled genome bin SAMEA3663006 (sample SAMEA3663006) | pig gut metagenome | biome: pig gut; feature: pig-associated habitat; material: faeces | place: France | collected 2012
TAAAGGGGAGGCGGGAGAAGTTATTCACGCATTCGGAACTTTCGTAACAGGCGGTAACATGGTTGTCGGCGGTGTAATTTTCTTGATTATCACAGTTGTACAATTTATGGTAATTACAAAAGGTGCTGAACGTATCGCAGAAGTTTCAGCCAGATTTGCCTTAGATGCCATGCCAGGTAAACAGATGACCATTGATGCGAACTTTAACGCAGGTTTAATTTCTCCGGAAGAAGCAACAAAACAACGTGAAGACTTATCAAGAGAATCAAGTTTGTTCGGTAGTATGGATGGTGCGATGAAGTTTGTAAAGGGGGATACTATCGCAGGTATCATCATCGTACTTATCAACATTATCGGTGGATTATGCGTTGGTTGTTTAATGAACCAAATGCAAATAGCAGATGCCGTTCAAAAATATACCATCCTAACGATTGGTGATGGTCTTGCCTCACAGGTTCCATCTCTTTTGATGTCAATTGCAGCCGGTATTTTTATGACACGTTCATCAGCTCAAAGTTCTTCATTAGGTGCTGATGTTGCAGGTCAAATTATGACAAAACCTTATGCCTTATTTTTTGCTGCAGGTTTCTTGGGACTATTAGCAATTACTGGGCCGATTACTGGATTACCTTGGTTTCCGTTTACATTATTTGCGATAGGACTTGCTGTGGCAGGCTTCTCAGTATTGATTAACGCTGATGTTCAATCCCAATTAGGGCAATTAGAAAATGTTAGACAAAATATGCAAGATTTGGTTAACCCAAATAGAATGTATGAACGTTTAGGGGTGGATGTATTGAGTTTGCAAGTCGGTTCAAACCTTCTTGTAATTGCCGACCCTGACCAAGAAGGGCAATTGCTTGCAAAAATCGCAGCTCTTCGTCAGAGAGTTACTGATGAACTCGGTTATATCTTACCAAACATAAGAATTATGGACTCGTCTGCATTAGATGCTAACGAATATTTGCTTGCAATTCGCGGAAACACTGTTGCAACCGGTTACGTATACCCTGGACGATTAATGGTAATTGCTGATCAATGGGATGCAGTAAAAAAAGAAGTTCCGGAAGATGCAATTATAGGTATTGACCCGACTTATCAAACTCAAGCTTATTGGATTAAGCCGGAAGATGCCAAAACTGCTCGTTCAGTAACAGCAGTCGACAGTACGGACGTTATCGTAACGCACTTGCAAGAGTGTGTTAGAAAACACGTTGACGAAGTTATGCAAAAAACAGACGTCCTTAAGCTTATGGAACTTGTTCGTTCTCAAGACCCTACTCTTGTTAATGACCTTGTTCCTACTATTATTTCAACAAGTGATTTGCGCAAAATCTTCGTTAACCTTATCAGAGAAAAAGTTTCAATTAAAGATATCATGTTCGTATTTGAAAGGCTTTGTGATTATGCAAGATTTTCAAAAGAACCTGATATTTTATCAGAACGTCTTAGAGCTGCTCTTGGCAGACAAATTTGTTTGTCAAATGTAGGAGATGACAACATTCTATATGCTCTAACTCTATCTCCTGAATGGGAAAAAACACTTGATGACAGTTGCCAAAGAACAGAGCTTGGAACAATGTTCTTGTTAAATCCAATGCAGGTACAAGAGTTAATCGAAACAACCGCTACAACATTAATGCGCGCTCACCAAGCTTGCGGAACTCAGCCTGTAATCTTGTGTTCTCCTAGAATTCGTCTGCCATTGTATCAATTGTTAGAACGTCACATTCCAACGATTGTCGTAATTTCATACTCTGAACTTATTACAGATATTAAGGTTGAGGCAGTTGACACTATTGGCGAAAGTTACACTGTAAGTTAGGTGAAGGATAAAACATTTTGATAAAAAAGCTTGTGTTGTTATTAATAAAAATTTATCAATTTTTCTCAAAATTTACTCCTCCTGTTTGTCGCTTCACTCCAACATGTTCTGAGTATGCCAGACAAGCAATCGAAAAATATGGAGTATTGAAAGGCGGATGGCTTGCAATAAAAAGGATTTCCAAATGTCATCCGTGGCATGAAGGTGGCTATGACCCTGTACCATAATTAACTAGTACCATATAAGATATTAGAAATTCAATAATATAATTTTTGCAAATAAAAAGCCGGTCAATGACCGGCTCTAATCTTTTTATACTTCCATCCTTATTATGAAACTTGCATTTCTTTTTCGAACCCGAATAATGAACTCACTGATTCATCATCGTGAATTCTTGAAATTGCCTGTCCTAACAATGGTGCAACTGATAATTGCTTAATATTAGGAGGCATTTTATCCATATCTAACGGTATTGTATTTGTTACGATACATTCCTTAATCGGAGCATTAGAAAGTCTTTCTACAGCAGGACCTGAGAATACAGGGTGTGCAGCACATACATAAACTTCTTTTGCACCTTCTCTAATAAGTAATTTTGATGCTTCGCAAATAGTACCGGCAGTATCAATAATATCATCAAACATTACACAAACTTTGCCTTTAACGTCACCGATTACATGGCTTGCAATGGCTTCATTATGTTTGTCGCGGCGCTTATCAATAATTGCTAACGAACAACCGATTTGTTTTGCAAAATGTCTTGTTCTTTGAACACCACCTGTATCAGGGCTAACTGCAACCATATCATCCGGATTTATATTCAAGCTGTTAATATAATTTACCAAAATAGGTGTTGCAAAAATATGGTCAACCAAAATATTAAAGAAACCTTGAATTTGACCTGTGTGCAAATCCATTGCCAATACTCGGTTTGCTCCTGCAGTTGTCAACAAGTCCGCAACCAACTTCGCAGTAATAGCTTCTCTACCGGAAGTTTTTCTATCCTGTCTTGCATAACCATAGTAAGGAATAACTGCTGTTATTGATTTTGCGCTTGCACGCTTGAACGCGTCGATTATAATCAATAATTCCATCAAATTTTCATTAACAGGATTGCAAAGTGGCTGGATAATAAAAACGTCATCTCCTCTGACACTCTCCTTAACTTGAACATAGATTTCTCCATCTGCAAAGTTTTTTACAACCATTGGTCCAATTGTGGTTCCCAAACAATCCGCAATTTCTTGTGCTAGTTTCAGCGTATTTGTCGATAGCTTTGTTGATTTCTTGTGCTAATTTTGGATTTGAACGTCCGGCAAACAATTTAATGTCATGTGTCGGATTTATTGCTCGTTCCAATTGAGGGAAAGCCATTTCTAAAGCCATTTTCATTATCCTTTCTAATTTTCTAAATGCATGGTAATTATAAACCTGTCGAGTATAAAACTCAATTTATCTTTAAGTAATATTACATATAAATATTAAATGTAGACATAGAAAATTTTGCCTCCATGTGAAGAATTATTAATATTGAAAATACTTGTCAAAATCTACATCTTCAAAGTTGCATAACAACCTGTAAACATCGTCATCCTCATCCATTCGCTGAAATTTGTATTCATCAAATTTCCAGTACTTCGGATTTATTCCGATAACTCTTACAATTTCTGCATCTTTTAAAATATTCAACTTTTTCTTAACAATTTCCAATGGTAATTCAACACGCTTGGCAAGCTCAACGGCAGTAATACCTTTATCACTGCTACATTTTTCAGGAGTCATGAACATAAGTTCCAACCCGACTTTTTTTAAATCTTTATCCTCTGTGTCTACATCACACTCATACATATCTGCATTCTACACACAAAACAAACCATTTTTATCATTCAGTTAGATGGTTTCTAATTGAAATAATATTCAACATCACTTTCTAAATCTAATTTTTTAGCATTATCTCTAAAAATTTTGGATTTAATTCCAAGTTTTGCAAGCCTATATTTCAAGCTAACACCTAAAACACCTAAACCGTACTTGCAAGAACGCGCAAAATTAATAGATGAAGCTTCTTTAAAATATTTTGTAGGGCAAGAAATCTCGCCGATATTATAATTATTATAAAATAACAACGCAATAATTTCGTTATCAAAAATAAAATCATCATCACAAGATGCAAGAGGGAGTTTTCTTAATACATCTGCCGTAAACCCTCTAAAACCGGTATGATATTCAGATAATTTCTGGTTTGTCAAAATATTTTCAAAAGTAGTTAAAAACTTATTTGCAACAAACTTATACAAAGGCATGCCACCTTTTAGGGCAGAATTCCCAAGCATTCTTGATGCAAAAACTGCATCATACTCTTCAAATGCCATCATAGAAACAATTGCAGGAATAAGTTTTGGGGTATATTGATAATCCGGATGCAGCATCACAACGATGTCTGCTCCGGATTTCAATGCTGCTTTATAACATGATTTCTGGTTGCCACCGTAACCCTTATTTTCTTTATGAACAATTGTCTTGATACCAAGTTTTTTAGCAATTTCGCGAGTTTCATCTTGAGAATTGTCGTCCACAAGAATAACTTCATCAACAAAATCCTTGTATATTTCGTTATAAGTTTGTTCTAAAGTTTTCGCCGCATTGTAAGCAGGCATTATTACGATAACTTTTTTCCCGTTAATCATTTTATTCTTTTACTTCTTCAGCCTCTTGTTCTACGTTATCCAATCTGATTGAAGCTTTATCTGAACCCAAAGTTTTGTCTTTGAATTTTCTTACTTGTCTGATTAACTTGTCAGCAAGTAAATCAATACTTTCGTACATTGAATCAGCTGCCTCTTCACAACGAACAACGCCGGTACTCATCTTACAAGTAACCTCAGCAACATGTTTTCCAGTAGCTGATGGGTTTTTAATCACTGATAATACAACTTCAATTCCTTGAATTTGATCATAATGATTAGCAACTTTGCCAACTTTTTCTTTAACATAAGCTTTGATTGCTTCAGTAATTTCAATGTTTCTTCCGTTTACGTAAATGTGCATTTGTACCTCCGTGTTTAAAATACTGCCTAAATAGTATAACACAATAAAGGTTTTTTTTAAAGGGTATAAATAAAAATATTATACCCTTTTTTAAAATATTCATAAAATGTTCAAAATGAACAATTAATCTTCAATCAAAAATTGTTGTAATTCAACGTTAGGCGCACCAATCACCCTTACTAATTCAAGAACAGATGCTTTCATCTGGCATTTTTGAGATGAGCCACTGAAAAAATCTCTATAGAAACATCCTTCACAATTACAACCGCGTTTGTAACACTCCAGAGCCGTAGTAGTCCATCTTCTAACCGCAACCGCTCTACCCATATCCCTACTTCTAAACAATTTATATATTCTCCAAATTTTCTACTTACTATCAAGTAAAGCCGCCGGACAATTGCCCGTAATCTCCACCCCTAAGGCGTTCATGCCTATTTCATAATTTAATTATAAAAAATCAGAAAAATTTTTCAATACCGACTCATGTTAATGTGAACATTTGTAACGAAAGCCGCAAATCCAGCTATAGCAATAGTTTGCAACATTCAATATGGCGAAAACATGCACTATGACATGCTTTCCATGGTTTTTGGCATGAAATCATGCGCCACACATGGGTTTCGGGCACTTTGAACATTGTTAAGATTTGTAAAAAATTATACAAAAATGATATAATGTACTTATGATTACGCAAAATGATATTGATAATTTAGTAAAAGAATACGAAAATACAGATTTTATAAAAGATGACCCGATACAATTTCCACACAAGTTTTCCGATAAAAAAGATATCGAAATTGCAGGATTTATATCCTCACTTGTTGCTTACGGTTCAAGAAAAGTTTTTATTAAAAAGTTAGATAGTTTATTTGAAATAGCTCAAAATGAACCTTTGAATTTCATCTTGAATTTTGAGTCGAAACTATTGGGAGGCTTTAATTACAGGTTTGGGAAACCAAATGATTTTGCAGAAATTTTTTCCATCATGAGGAAACTTTACGAGCATGACGGAGGATTGAGCGAATTATTCAAATATTCTTATGAAAAATTCGGAGCACTGACAGACTCCAATTTTTTCAAAACCGTTACCGACTATTTTTATTCCAGAGTAAAGAACGATGTAGGACAAGGTTTTTACTTTATGATACCTAACCCTGAAAATGGCGGGGCAATAAAGAGAATGAACATGTTTTTACGCTGGATGGTCAGAAAGCCTCCGGTAGATTTTGGAATTTGGGATTTTATACCAACTGCCAAATTGCTCATCCCACTTGATGTACATGTTGCAAGAATATCAAGAGAAATGGGGTTACTAAAAAGAAACTCTAACGACTTCAAAGCAGTAATAGAGCTTACGGAAAAACTAAGACAGTTCGACCCAAATGACCCGACAAAATACGACTTTGCGACATTCGGATATGGCGTAAATCGTTAATACAAATTTATCATCGCTACTTTGACATTGATTTACTTATTTGAGAACGAATTTTATTTGCCTTATACAAATATTCAGTCAAACGCTCATAATTTTGCGATGTTTCGCCATAAGGAGTTTTCATCTTTATTAATTCGTCCACATTTTGGTTTATTGTAGCCAAAGTGTCAAGCGAATCACCAAGTGCCACAATAGATTTGAACCTTTTTGAAACTCTTGCGAGAACATGCCTTTTTATAAATTTTTTAATCGCATTTATTACAGGCATTTTTCTTTTATTTGCGCTACTGGCAATATTATTTATCCCATCAGACAATTTTGACGGCAAATCTTTCCCGGCATATTCTTTATACAATTCTCGCAATTCACCCTCAACACGTTGTTTTTTTATGCGTAAACTGAATAAATCCTGTTGATTTCCAACCTTATCCGCAATTTTAATTTTACCGTTTAAATCTTTTAAAACTCTTTCCTTGTCTTCAATTTTATACTCAAGTTTGAGCGACTCATCCTCAATATTAACGTAGGCTTTTTCTTCCAATATATTTGAATCTAAGTCATTCAGCCTGTGAGGATTGGTAACAAGATTAGATATCGTGAGAGTTTGCGGAGTCAAAAACCAATTACTTTCAGAACTCTTAAATGTCGAAAATATATTCTTTTTGCCTTTATTTTCTTCCATACGCCTATACTAAAATACAAAAAAAATTTTTTTTACCTCCAAAAAGGTGAAAATGTTACAATTGTTTGTATTTTTTATGTTACAATAATGATTGTAAAAGGTACATTTTAAGGAAAAGGAAGAAAAATATGAAAAAACTTTCACCGTTACAAACTGAAAGATTGAAGTACCAACCAAAACTTCCATCAAGCCTATCTGAAGGTATTAATTCTTTAGAAATGGTTGAAGGAAATGCTACTCAATCTGTTAGAGATCAAGAACAAATCCAAGAATTATTTAAAAACACTTACGGAAAACCTGTTGTAACATTCAGACATTCAGGTTCTTCAAATGTTTCTTCTGCAAGAAACGTTGGTGTTATCCCTTCAGGCGGACAAGCTCCTGGCGGACACAACGTTATTGCAGGTTTGTATGACGCTTTAAAACAGGCAAATTCTTCAAACAAATTATACGGCTTCCTCGGTGGACCTTCAGGTATCATTGACGGAAAATATATTGAATTCACTGACGAATTTATGGATCAATACAGAAACACTGGTGGTTTCGATATTATCGGTTCAGGCAGAACTAAATTAGAAACTCAAGAACAATTTGAAAAATCACTTGCTGTATGTAAGAAATTAAACATTTCAGCCGTTGTAATTATCGGTGGAGATGATTCTAATACAAACGCAGCACTTTTGGCTGAATGGTTTGTTAAAAACAACACCGGCATCCAAGTAATCGGTTGCCCTAAAACTATTGACGGCGACTTGAAAAATGATCAAATCGAAATTTCTTTCGGTTTCGATACTGCTACAAAAACTTATGCAGAACTTATCGGAAACATTCAACGTGACGCTAATTCTGCTAAAAAATATTGGCACTTTATTAAGATTATGGGTAGAAGCGCTTCTCACGTTGCATTGGAAGCAGCTCTTCAAACTCAACCAAACATCACTTTGATTTCAGAAGAAGTTGAAGCTAAAAAGATGTCTTTGGAAAGCATTGTTAACTACATGACAGATATCATTGTTAAACGTGCTGATATGGGTAAAAACTTTGGTATTGCAGTTATTCCGGAAGGTTTAATTGAATTCATCCCTGAAATGAAATCAATGATTGCAAACTTAAACGATATTATGGCATCATTAGAATCTGATCCAGATTTCGTTAACGCTACAACAATTCGTGAAAAATTTGACATCGTTGAAAACAGACTTGATGACGAAAACGCAAAGGTATACAACTCATTGCCTGTAATCATTAAAGGTCAATTGTTAGCAGACAGAGATCCACACGGTAACGTTCAAGTTTCTAAAATTGAAACAGAAAAATTGTTAATCGAAATGATTTCTACAAGATTAGATGAATTAAAATCACAAGGTGATTACATTGGTAAATTCTCTGCACAATCTCACTTCTTCGGTTATGAAGGAAGATGTGCATTCCCATCAAACTTTGACGCTGATTATTGCTATTCATTAGGGTTCAATGCTTTTGCATTAATCAACAACGGTTTGACAGGATATTTATCATCTGTAAGAAACTTAACCCAACCTGCAAGCGAATGGGTTGCCGGTGGTGTTCCTCTTACAATGATGATGAACATGGAAAAACGTCACGGTGAAATGAAACCTGTTATCCAAAAAGCATTGGTTAAATTGGATGGCCCTGTTTTCAAACAATTAGAAGAAAACAGAGAAGATTGGGCAATGAATGACAGATATTTGTTCCCAGGAGCAATCCAATACTTTGGACCATCTTGTGTATGTGATGTTACAACTTGCACTCTTCAATTAGAAAGAGCAAAAGAATTGGCATCAGTATAACAGATAGTTAAAACAAAAACTAAATCCCCTATCTTTCAAAAGGTAGGGGATTTTTATGTTAAAAAATTATTCAAATTCATTTCCTTCTCCATAATCACAAAACTGTCAGCTTTTTGTAAAATAAAAAAATAGTTTTTTTTCACTTTGCGTAGATTCTCCTATTTTTCTACGCAGAATTTGCGTAGAAACTATTGTTTTTCTACGCAAGATACGTTATAATATGAAAAAAGGCGAATTAGAATGAATAAATACATATGGCAAAATCCTGAATTTCCTAATTTTACTTATGACAAAGAAATTATTCTACCACTATTGTCAAAAGTTAGGTTGGCACAAGGAATATTAATCGGTAAAATGCAAAACTTTGGTTTTAAAACCAATCAACATGCTGTCCTCAATATTTTGACTGAAGATGTAATTAAATCAAGCGAAATCGAAGGATTTAAGCTTAATATAGAACAAGTTCGTTCATCTATCGCAGAGCGCTTAGGACTTGAGATAGACAACAATGTTTATGTAGAGAGAGATGTACAAGGAATTGTTGATGTAATGCTTGACGCGACCCAAAATTTTGACAAGCCGCTAACGGAAGAACGATTGTTCAGTTGGCAAGCTGCAATGTTTCCGACTGGGAGAAGCGGCTTGTATAAAATAAAAGTTGGTGAGTATAGAGATGACCCAAATGGGGCAATGCAAGTTGTATCAGGAGCTATAGGGCATGAAAAAGTTCATTACGAAGCTCCACCTGCAAAATTATTGCCTAAAGAAATGAAAAAACTTATCGAATATGTGAATGATGATACCCAAACAGACTTAGTAATAAAAGCAGGCATTGTACACTTGTGGTTTGTTATAATCCACCCATTTGAAGATGGAAATGGAAGAATTGCCAGAGCATTAACAGATATGTTGCTTGCAAGAAGTGAACAATCTGCAAATCGTTTTTATTCAATGTCTTCTCAAATAAAAAAAGTAAGAAAATCATATTATGAAATCCTGCAAATAACTCAGCAACAATCATTGGATATTACAGCTTGGTTAAAATGGTTTCTTGAAAATATGTTACTTGCTATTGAAAATTCAGAAAGCTTATTAAATGATGTAATTCAAAAATCAGAGTTCTGGAATAAAAATAAGCCAATAGCATTCAATGAACGTCAAATAAAAGTATTAAAAAAATTATTAGACGATTTTGAAGGAAATTTAACGACTAAAAAATGGGCTAAAATTTGTAATTGTTCTCATGATACTGCTAACAGAGATATTACAAGTCTGATTAATAAAAACATATTGGAAAAATGCGGCGAAGGTCGTGCAACACATTTCATTTTGCGTAGATAATTTACAAAATCTACGCAGAATTTGCGTAGGAAGATTCCATTATCCGCAATAGAAATTTAATATTTTTTAATAATTCCAAACAATAAAGGCAATTTTTACAAAATAAAAAACTTTATTATGGTACGGGGAATATTTATAAGGGGAAATAGAAATGGGATTATCAAAAATTGCACGTACTATTGCGACAAAAGCCGGCAATCGTTTAGGATTTTATTCTAAAAAACAATCAGTGGACATTTCAATTAATATCGGGAAAGAACTTGTTGATTTATCAAGAGCCGGTAAACAAATAAACAAAGAACTTGTACAATCAACAATTAAAAAACATGCGCCAAAAGTAAAAGTAAATATTATTACTGATAAAGATGAACTTAGGCAGTTATTAAAAAATGCAGGCGAAAATGTTGAAAATTTAGAGGCAGCATCAAACGGTTATGCTGCATTGAGTTTTAGCTTTGGAAAAGGAGCAAAAGGGATATTTGTTCCAAGTTTAGGTACTGAAAGTGGAATTTCACATTTTGCCCATGAATTTGAACATTATATGTACAATGAACATACCCCTAAACGACAACTTGCCCTTAAGGCTGCTAGAAAAATGGTAACATTAGAAGAAAAATTTAAAAAAGCGAAACCAGCCAACAAACCGGAAACATATAACCAAATTTCTTTAGAAAATAAAATACAAAGATCTCTACGTGAATATTTTGGAATTAATGATTTAAGTGTAACCGGCGGACTAAAAGGAGTTGAACCAACTGCAGAAGGTGTAACTGAATTATTGAAAGGAAAGAATTTTACAGGCTTAACAAGTGACAAACGAGTTGATGCGTATATTAGGACAATAACAAGGCACCACGTAAATCCAAAAAACAAAACCAGTTTTGCAGACTTATTACTATCTAAAACCACACTGGATGATGAAGCTCGTGCATACGGCGTTAGTGATGCTGTTAACCGATATATCTCAGGCAAAAACGAAATAACTTGGGAAGGTTTAACCTCAGAAATCTACAAACGCGCAAGCAAAGTTTTAAAAGGTGACATGGCAAAAAGTTTGGAAACTCTCGGTAATACTAATAAGACTGAAGTAACTAAAGAAATTAAAACAGGATTACCAAAAACATCATATACAGGTAAAAAAGCTCGAGATATATTACATAGTGCACTTGGAAAAGCATTTGGAAAACCACACAAAATAATAAAAATAAATGTCGGCTTATATGAGCAAGCTCATAAGGCAACCACTTAATAACACATGCCTAATACTTTTATTAGAGTAGCCAAATCACCCTCTTCCATATCTGCAGTAAGCGAAAGTCGTAAGCGCGAAGTTCCCAAAGGGACGGTTGGCGGACGTATCGGCAAAGTGAAATAACCGTTTTGATATAAAATATTACTTACCTCAACGGTTTTATCATTTTCACCTATTATCACAGGAATAATATGGCTGACACTCCCCATTTTTTCCCCGAGTTTCAACATTTTTTTGCGAATTTCGAATGTATTTGGCAATTTATTTTCAATTATCCACTTTGAAAAAGCCACATTAATAGGTGGCAAAGATGTTGAAAATATAAACGAACGAGCTTTATTAATCAAATAATTAATTAAGACTTTTTTACCGGTAACAAAAGCCCCCATTGAGCCGATAGCTTTGCCAAAAGTACCGACAATCAGGTCAATATCTTGTATTATGTTTAATTTTTCAGCGACTCCAAGCCCTCTTTCGCCAAATACTCCAAATGCATGCGCTTCATCCAAAACTAAAATACAATCATATTTTTTCTTAAGTTCAACAAGCCTCAATAAATTCGCGATATCACCATCCATACTAAAAACACTTTCTGAAACAATCACAGCATTGTTGAAGTTATTTCTTTCTTTAACAAGTAACTTTTCAAGATTTTCCATGTCATTATGCTTGTATCGGAAAAATTTTCCCTTAGCAAGTTGCATACCATCAATTATGCTGGCATGATTGAGCTTGTCAGAAAAAATAACATCGCCACTACCGGCAATCGAACTATTAATCCCGACATTTGCATGATAACCACTATTAAACAATAAAGTAGCCCCTGTTTTAAAAAGTTTCGTTATAAGATTTTCCAGTTCACTATAAATTGGTAAAGTCCCCGTCAATAATCTGGCAGAAGCACTTCCAAACGTATATTTTGAACCGACTTCACTCAAAAATTCTTTAGTTATTTGTTCGTTATCTGCAAAACCGAGATAGTTATTAGAAGATAAATTCAGGAGTT
>SAMEA3663006__coassemble_672_pt1 | contig 12343 bp, 9 predicted proteins | sample SAMEA3663006__metabat2_low_PE_025 | metagenome-assembled genome bin SAMEA3663006 (sample SAMEA3663006) | pig gut metagenome | biome: pig gut; feature: pig-associated habitat; material: faeces | place: France | collected 2012
AGCAAACATTTTGTCAACAACACTTTCCGGTTATACAATGGAATCTCAAAATGTTTCCCAAACCGAACCCGATTTTAATTTGTTAGAAGCGCTTGTAAAAGAAACAGACAAGCCTGTTGTGTTGGAAGGTAGAATTTGGGAGCCTTGGCAAGTTGACAAAGCGTTTGAATTAGGGGCGCATTGCGTTGTCATCGGCTCGGCAATCACCAGACCGCAATTAATAACCAAGCGTTTTGTCCAGAGGAAAGTTTAAATAAGTAAGGAAGTTTTTATGAAAAAAGCGTTAACAATCGATGTCGGTGGGACAAAGGTTTATAATACAATTGTAAATGAGCACGGAGAAATTCTATCGGAAATAGAAAAACACCATACTCCAAAAACCTTTGAAGAAATTGAATCATTATTTAAGGAAATAATTAAAAAATACGAAGATGAAGTCGATATTGTTGCTTTTTCTACGTGTGGTGCGGTTAATAACACAAACGATGCGATTTTGGGCTCAACCGGAAATATTGCAAAGGGCTATCCTAATATGGATTTTAAGTCTTTAAGTAAGAAAAAAGTTTTTGTAGAAAATGATGCTAATTGTGCTGCTTGGGCAGAACATGTTATAGGAGCCTCAAAAGGTTGTGCTTATTCTGTTATGTTGACTCTTGGAACAGGCGTTGGAGGCGGAATAATTCTTGACAATAAATTGTATAAAGGCAAAAGTGGCGCCGCAGGAGAAGTGCACTTCAAAATGATGAGGAATAAACACAGACCATGTACTTGTGGAAGTTGGGACTGTTTTGAAGCGTATGCTTCCGGCATGGGGTTAAAACACACAGCAGAAGAAATGACAGGAAACAAAGATGTCACAACATATGATGTCATTGATGGTCTAAAAAACAATGATAAATTAATGACAGATATTTTTAATGTTTGGCAAAACGATATTTTAGACGGCATTATAGGATTAGCCAATATTTTTGACCCTGATGTTTTTGTACTTTCAGGCTCAATGGCTGAGTTCGTTGATGTTGATTATTTGACTCAAAAGACTAATGAAGTGATTGTGACCCAACCGACTAAAGTTGTAAAAGGGGTTGCGGGCAATTATTCCGGCATGATTGGTGCCGGACTTTTGGCTTTGGGGGTTAAGTAGTCGATGGGAAAGTCCAAAAAAAGAAGTTTTCAACTTGGAATAAATGACAGAGTTACGAACCTTTCCAGAGAAGATGCCGTATTGGCGGCTGTAGATGCTTTGCGCAAACCAAGAGGCAGACATGAGGCGTATAATTTGATTACCTTGTTTGGACTTTCAGCAGAAGAACTCTTAGAATCGGGAGCAAGTTACGAAACGGTTATGAGCTTGCACGGGATTGTAGATTAATTTGTTTTCTCAAGTTCTTTGATATCTAATTTATAACCCAATATCTCACAAATAAGTACCATTTCAGAAAATTTTATTGAACCTTTTTCTATTTTTGCTCTGACGTTAAATCTGGAATATTCTTTGCCGGAAAGTTTGCTCATTTGTCTTGCAAGTTCAGCAATGGTAATTCGTTTCCTTAGTAAAAGCAGTCTTACAAGTTCGTTTATATTTGTCTGTGTATCAATATCAATATTTATTGCCATTGGTACATTATATGCTATTTGTTAAAATATTGACATTATCAGGCAAATAGTTTATTATGTTAATTATATTTTAACATAATAAACTATTATCACCATTTATTTAAGGAATGTTACAATGAATAGAGAAAAAGAAATCAACCAAAAAGGTTTTACACTAGCAGAAGTGCTTATTACTTTAGGAATAATAGGAGTAGTTGCAGCATTAACTTTGCCCGTACTTATACAAAAAAATAGAGAAACAGAATTGACGAGCAGAGCTAAAAAATCTTACTCAACAATTAGTCGAGCCGTAAAAATGGTTGAAGCTAAAAATGAAACTCCCGGAGATATTAGTGCTTTATTTGATGGGGGAGGAAATCCTAATGCATATGAGCTTACCAAAAATTTTGCAAAATATTTCAATGGTGCAAAAGTTTGCCATAATGCAGCAGAAAGAGGGTGTGCTAATTATTATTACAAAGTTTCATATGCAATTCCAAGAACAGATGGAAATGGAACATTAACAGAATGGGATCAGAGATATATTGCCAAAATAATATTACCCGATGAAACTGTTATTGGAATTCAACAATATCCATCTTGCGACTGGTTACAAACCTCGTATAAAACAGATTCTTTTGGTAATATTCTAAAGGATGACGCTGGAAATAATATAACAGTAAGTTATCAAAGTTCTATTTGTGCAGATATAATATTTGACACAAACGGTTCTAAAAACCCGAATAAATTTGGTGCTGATGTATTTGCGATACAAGTATTAAAAAACAAAATTCGCCCAACAGCCCACAAACCTTTTGGCGCAGATAGCTTTAATAGCCTGATAACAAACGGGAAACTAATTTTCACTAACTACAAATCAGGTGAAAGATTAGATTTTTAAACTTTCACAAATGCTAATGAAAAGATTGCACTTGCTGTCCAAAAGAATATTTTTCGGACATAACAAACTTACTCAAGAAAGTTTACTACAACTCAATTGCAGATTCTTTTATCGGTGCACCAATTACACGCTCTACCTCTGCTGCATTAATATTGTAGTTCAAAAGGTTTGAATAATAATCAAGTTGAGCATTTAGATATGAGTTTTCAGAATCTTTAAACTCAATCGCATCACCTAAACCAACCTGATATCTTCTAAATGCTTGATATTGGCGTTCTTTTGCTTGTTGAAGCGCCAGTTTTGAAACACCCAAGCTATCATGAGAATTTTTCAAGTTAATATAAGCACTTTTAACTTCCAAATAAACATTCTGACGTTCCTGTTCATAATCAGCTACATATTTTTTGTACGTTGCTTTCGCCTCGTCAACTTGTTTTTTCAAAAGCATTAAGTTTAAATTTGAATAATTCAACTGCAAACCTGCCTGATAGCCATAATCCATATCAACTTTACGTCCACCACGGTTATATGAACCAAACGCACTCAAATCAGGAGTAAATGCTCTTTTTGCACTTCTTACATTCATTTCAGCTGCATCAACCCTCTTTTTAGCTGATAATAATGCCGGTCGAGAAGCTTCTGCAGTTTCCATTAAATCCTTAAAATTAACATCATAAACTTTTGTGTTTAATTTGTCTTTAAGTACAACACCTTCAAGTTCAGGAATACCTACAGCATTTGCAAGTTGAGCAGCCGCCAATTCCATTGTATTTTTCGCCTTGATTAAGTTTACTTTTGCATTTCCAAGGTTATACTCAGCAGTTGTAACGTCAATTTTTGCTTTTTTACCAATATGGTAATATGCGCTTGCCTGTTTCAATTGAAGTTCATAATCTTTAACGGTATCTTCATACACTGTGCGTTGAATTTCAGCAAAAACCAAGTTATAATAAGCTACTTTTACATTATAAATAACATTTTCAATATTCATTTCGGCATCATATCTTGATGATTCATAATTTCTTTTAGCCATATCAGCATAAGCCTTTGTCTTACCAAAATCAAACAACAACAAATTTGCAGATAATGTTGGGACATAATACATATCGTATTTTTGATTCATTTTCATACCACCGTACATGCCTGAATTCATCGTCATAAGCATATCGTTTCTGGAATAACTTAATCCTGCACCAAGAGTAGGAAAATAATTTGACCATGCTTGTCCAACACGAGATTTATATATTTCAGAATTTGAAATTGCTGACATAATAGTCGGGTTATGAGTAATTGCCAGTTTTATACAATCGACGAGCGTAACTTCACCGTTCATTTGAGAATATTCTATCTTACTGTTAATTGTCGGGAATTTGGATTCATACATTCCTTCTGCTTCTTTAGAAGATTCTTTCTTCGTTTTTGCAACATCTGCACTTTTTTTCTTTTCAGCCTTATTGCTAACTTTATTCTTTGTAGGTTTCACAATTTGAACAGTTTCAACTTTTGTAGTCTTTTCTGAAGACTTTGCGCTTTTCGAGAAAGCTGCATTTGTGCTAACCGTCATTAAAGAACATATTAATACTAAATTTAAAATCTTTTTCATTTTAATTAGATCTCCAAATCTTCATCCGTAATTTCTTTTTTAGGAAATTTATCCACAAATTCCTGAACGATAACATAGAATGCAGGAGTTAAAGCTGCACCAAGAGTCGCTGCCGCAATCATACCGCCAAATACGGTAGAACCAACAGAAATTCTTGAATTAGCACCTGCACCGCTTGCAAAAATCATAGGCAATACACCGATAATAAATGCAAGTTCTGTCATCATAATCGCCCTAAATCTTAACTTTGCAGCCTTAATTGCAGCATCTTTAACAGAAAGCCCGTGTTTTTCGTGTTCTTCTTTAGCGAACTCAACAATCAAGATAGATTGCTTGGCAGCCAAACCGATTAATGTAATCATACCAACTTGAGAATAAATATCAAAAGATTGGTTAATCATCAATTGGAATATCAAAGCGCCCAATGCAGCAATCGGAGAAATCAACAATACCGCAACAGGAATCGTATAACTTTCGTACAAAGCAACAAGGAATAAGTATACAAACAATAGAGCCATTGCAACAATTAATATTGTCTGTCCTGAAGCTTCTCTCTCCTGAGCAGAAGTACCTGACCAGTCGTAGCTCATATCAGACGGCAAAACTCTTTTTGCAACAAGTTCCATTGCACTCATTGCATCACCGGAACTCTTACCTGCGGCCTGCTGACCTTGTATTTGAACAGACTTATATTGGTTATATCTTGTAATTGATGCTGTACCTACTGTTTGCTTAAGTTTTACAATAGATAAAATTGGCACCATTACACCGTTTTGGTTTTTAACATAAATACCTGACAAGTCTGTCGCTTTATCTCTGAAACGACTTTCAGCCTGCAATTGAACTTTAAAAACTCTGTCATATTTATTAAAGTCATTAACGTAATATGTACCAAGCATTGATGATAGCGTTGAATACAATTCTTGCAAGTCAACTTTTTGCGCCAAAGCTTTTTCATAGTCAATTTCTACAATATATTGAGGAACATTCGCCTGAAACGATGTATACACACTTGACAAAGAGGTATCTTGATTAGCCGCTTCAACAAGTTTATTTGCCCAAGCTTCAAGCTCTTGTGGAGTATATTCACCTTGAGATAACATTTGGAACTCAAAGCCTCCCATCATACTCATACCCATAATCGCCGGAGGTGAAAACGCCTGAATTGAAGCCTCTTTTGTATTTCCGGCAACCATTCTTATCTTATTCAATATAGCCGTATGAGATAAATCAGTCGGTTGTCCTTTAATTTTTCTTTTTACCCAGCCTATTGGAGTAACTTTTCTATCTGCATAATCCTTCAACTGAATGATTACGGTAGATTGGTTTGTAGAACCATTACCGCCAAATATGGTAAGTTTTTCCTTATTTACTCCATCAATATCTTTAATGGCATCTGCAAAATGTCTTGAAACTTCTTCTGTTCTGGATAAAGAAGCTCCATCCGGAAGAGTTATTTGCGCAAGCAATATGCCTTGGTCTTCATCAGGAATAAAACCTGTTGAGATTGTTTTAAATGACAACACAGTCAAACCAATTATCACCAAATACATAATTACAACAAGCTTTTTATCGTAAACGAATTTTTTTACATATTCCATATAAAAATCTTCAACTTTTGCAAAAATCTCATTAAATTTAACAACAAGTAAATATGTTCGTTTGTTAATTTTTTCCTTTATTCTTTCTAAATGGTGCACTAAAGGATTTTTAGATTCTTTTTGCGGTTTCTTTTTCTGCCCTAAGAAATGGGAACACATTGCAGGGGATAAAGTAAGAGCGCAAACCGCAGAAATTGCAATAGACGCTGCAATACATACCGCAAACTGTTTGTACATTACACCTGTCATACCGCCCATAAATATAATCGGCACAAATACCGCCATCAAAACCAATGCCATTGCAACAAGGGATGAACCAACTTCCTGCATTGTCAATTGAGTTGCAATAATCCCTGATTTTCCTTCGTCAATATGTCTTTTAACGTTTTCGATAACAACAATCGCGTCATCAACTACGACTGCAACAGCAAGAACTAATGCGAACAATGTCAACAAGTTTATAGACATATCCAATGCCTTAAGTACAAAGAACGTACCAATTAATGACACAGGAATTGTCACACAAGGAACAAGCGTTGCCATACCATCTCCCAAGAACAAGAAGATTATCAAAACAACAATTAATGCTGTCAAAAGAATTGTAAATTCAACTTCATTCATTGACTCGTGAATAAAATCTGCATCGTCTTTGACATACATTATCTTAATACCATTATTTAATTTTGAATTTAACTCATTTACCTTTGCCTTAACAGCCTTTGAAAGGTTAATAACGTTTGCATCAGGCAACTGAGATATCATAACAACTGCAGAAGGTTTACCGTTAACGATACCCATATTAGAATATGAAGACGCCCCCAATTCAACTCTGGCAACATCTTTTAATTTTACGTTTGAACCATCTGAATTTGAGCGAATAATAATATTTTCGAAATCACTAACATTGGACAAACGACCTTGAGTTTTTAAGGTAATTTGAAGCGCTTGTTTTTCGTCAGTTGGCATTTGTCCTAAAGCACCTGCCGTAACCTGAGTATTTTGACTGGTTATTGCAGATTTAATATCACTTGTTGAAATATGCAATCCTGCCATTTTCTGTGGATCGAGCCAAACTCTCATGGAATAATCGCCACTACCGAATACGCTTACATCTGCAACACCTTCTACACGCTTTAGTTCATCTTTAATATAAATTGAACCGTAGTTTGTCAAATCTAATTGTGACCAATTTCCTGATTCAGGATATAAAGTAAGCATTACGGCACCAGAACCGGAAGAACGGCTGATTGCGGTAACACCTGTTCTTTGAACATCTTCAGGCAATTGTGATTGAACCTGTTGAATTCTATTTTGAACATTCATCAAATTGATATTCTTGTCAGAACCAACCTTAAAATATAAAGTCAACGTGTAACTTCCGTCATAAGAAGTTGAAGTCATATACGACAAATCTTCGACACCATTCAACTTGTTTTCCAAAATCGTTGCAACAGAAGATTCAATAACTTCGGCACTCGCACCTTGGTATGAAGCTGACACCTGAACTTGTGGCGGTGTTACATCAGGATAACTCTCTTGTTTCAAGCTAAAAATTGAAATCAAACCTAATATGATAATACAAATTGAGATGACAAGTGCAAATCTCGGATTTCTTATAAAAAAGTAAAGTTTTTCCTTATCAAAAATTTTCTTCATTAATTTTCACCTGCAACTTTATCTACAACTTTCAATTTTTGACCTTCTGATGTAATGTTTTGGATACCATTCACAACAACTTTATCAGAAAGGTTCAAACCGCTTGTAACGACCCAGTTATTATTTATATCATCTGAAACTTTTATATTCTTTTTAACAGCCTTACCGTCTTCTACAACCCAAACATAATAACCGCTCATGGCGTCCCCTTTTGTACAAGACTGAGGAACAGTCATATATTTAACCAATTTAGGGGCAATCAACTTAACTTTCATATAATCACCCGGAACAAGCCACATCTTCGTGTTATCAAAAGTAGCTCTCATCTGAACAGAGCCGGAATCCTTGTCAATTTGGTTATCTACAAAGTTAATCGTACCAATTTTATCATACCAGTTATCGTTATCAAACTGAACCTTAACTTCAACGTCTTTATATTGGTTACTAGCCTTCAACAGTTTTACAAAATCATCACCCTTTAAGCTGAATGTAACGTAAACAGGGTTAACACTTGAGATATTAACCAACGAACCGGATGTTGCAGTAACATAATTACCTTCAGTAATATTAACCTTACCAATTCTACCGTCAATTGGAGATTTTATTGTAGTATAACTTAAGTTAACTTTAGCAAGTTCCAATTTTTGACGAGCGGCATCAAGCAATGCTCTGTTTTGGTTTGCAGCAGCCAAACTCGAATCAACATCAGAACGACTTATCAAATCTTCTTTCACAAGCGCATTTGCTCTATTTAACTCTTGATTGGCATTTTTATAAAGCGCACTATACTGATTAACAGTAGCTTTTGAATTATTTACTTCTAATTGGTATTCTTTCGGATCAATCTGGAACAAAGTCTGACCTTTTTTTACAAACTGCCCTTCCGTAAAATATTTTTTCATCAAGAAACCGGATACACGAGCAATAACGTCAACAGAATACTTAGCCTCAACACGCCCTGTCGCTTCGGCGGAAACATTTACCTCCTCAATATTAGGTGGAGCTACTTCAACCTCCTTCGGCTGCATCATCGCTTGACGTTGAATCATGCCTGTAACAACCCCTGACGTTTTATTATAAATAATAGGTACAATAATAACTAATAATATTATAACTGCCCATTTTTTTCTTGTTAATGAAATTCTCATATATCTCTCCAACTTAACTACAACACTTCAAACAGTAGAAATTTCTACGATTATACTAAAATATTTAATTTTTCATGTCAATATTATCGAATATATATCCACCATATAATGGACAAATAAAAACACCCCATAAGAAACAGGCAGATAAATATATTATCTGCCTGCTCTTTTTATGGTTATTAGGATTTATTTGGCTTATTATTCTTCACCTGTGTATGAAGTTTTAACTGCTTCATTAACAGCAACCGCGTTTGGTTCAACCATACTCAAGTACAAGATTTTGTTTGCTGTAGCTTGGTCTAAGTCGATGAATTGACCTCCTGCTTGAACATCTGTAGCAGATACGATTTTTACATCTGCATTGACTTCAACGTCACCGTATTTGATGTGAACAGGAACAACATCGCCAACTTTCAAACCTTTGTCATGTTTGAGAGCTACGCCACCTCTTGAAATGTTAGAAATTGATTTAACATTTGCAGATGATTCCACCGGCAACATCACTTGCATTGAATCTGATGTATTGTCTTTTATCAGTTGCAGGCATGATTTCTGCGATATCTCTACGTTGTGACCAAGCTTTTGCATCTTTCGGGATTTCAGGTGTCGGAATAACATCCGGCTTATCTGGAACAACCGGTACATCAGGCTTATCAGGATCCGGATCAGGGTCTGGAGTAGGATCAGGGTTTGGATCGCTATCGCTGTCACTGTCATTATCGTTATCATTATCGATATCAGCATCAGAATCCACATCCGCGTCAGAATCTACATCCGCATCAGCATCTGCATCACTGTCGTTATCCGCATCGTTATCTGCATCATTGTCAGCGTCATTATCTGTATCGTTATCCGCATCGTTATCTGCATCACTATCAATATCGTTATCAATATCGTTATCGATATCGTTGTCCAAATCACTATCATCATCGTCATCAGGTGTAGGAGGATTTGGATCTTCTTTATCTTCCGGAACAACTAAGTTGTCATCATCATCAATAGTTCCTTCATCATTTGGATTGTTGTCTTTGTCGTAGCCGTCATAACCGTCTTGGTCGTTTTGAGAGCTACCGCCAGTATAATAAATACGTCTATTTTCGTCAGGTCCTTCTTCAATACCTTTGACATGTTCCGGTCTTACTGCAGTTGTTCTGATAGAAACAGGTTTTTCAGGATCATTAGCGTTTTTCAAAGTACCTGTTGCATTATTTTCTTTGTAATAAGATTTGCCATCTTCGCCTCTGTGAGGAGTATCAGTAATGAATTCATAACCACCTGCATAAGCGTGATCTGCAACGATATTCAAGTCTTGTTCGTGAGCAGGTCTACCATTACCTTGACCTTTCAAAGTACCGTTTTTAACAACAACTGTTGAGTGAGGAGTTTCGTTTTTAGCACCCGGGTTAGCCAAGTCTAAAGCAGTAATATTAGCTTGAGTTGGGTTAAGTTTGTCATATCCGCCAAAGTAGTCGCCTGTAGTTTCGTAAGTAGGAACTTCACCAAGGTGGTCGATAACCATATATTGACCACGAGTAGTTAAGTTAACTTTGTCACTAGCTGTAACTTCTGCGATATGAGTATTACCAGAGAATTCAGCGTTGATATTACCATTTCTTGCAACGATTGCACAAATTTCAGTATCGTTTTTAGAACCGTCAGCGTTATCCAAGCCTTTAATATTGATATCGCCTTTGTTAGACAAGATATCTACGCCATATTCAGCATTAGGATTGTTGTAATCTGTAATCTTTTTGTGAGAAGTTGTTTCACCTGCAGTTGTATCAACTCTGCCATCTTGCCAGTGAACCCCTTCTTCAACGTAAGCGTCGTTGAACTGACCTTTAGTTTGAATAAAGGTTAATTTCTTATTACCTTCACCGATTTTACCGCTTGCAATCATTGAAATGCCATATCCGTTAACGTTAGCGGTAGTACCGTCTTTTGATTTGTTAAGGATAGCGTATTCATTTGCACCGGAAGTTGAAGAATCAGCCAAAAGAATAACTCTGCCATCAGCTTTAATCTGGTCAATATTCATATCTTTGTCAATACTAGCCATATTAACAACTGATTTATCTCTGTCACCGCGAGAGCTGATAGCTTTAATAGTACCATCAACAGAAGTGTTGATAGACTTAGTTAAATCTCTGCCGTTTGGTCCGATACCTGTGCAAATACCGTTTTCACAAACTAATTCTTCACCGATAGCACCGTTAGTCGCATTGATTACCAAATCTGCTCTATCGGTAGTTACTATATGATTTGTAGTAACGTCGTTATTTAAGAAATCACCATTTGTAACATTGACTGTAACGGTATTATCAGCAATAATATTGTGTTCATTAGCTACGTCACCAATTGTAACGTTAGAATTGTTACTTGTAACATTAACAAGTGCTTTGTTGTCACCTGTAATTACACCGCTAAGATCAATTCCGCCGGTTGCATCGTTTGTAATATTCAAAGAAGAACCGTGGTTGTTGATTCTGCCTGTAGAAGTAAGCTTGATACCATCAGTACCACCTGCTTGGTTTGTAATATTAGTTACGCCTGTGTTTTCAACAGTACCTGAAATATTGATACCACTCTTGCCGGAATTGATTGCCTCTAAAATACCGTTTGCACCGGAAATAATAATATCGTTAGCACCTGTATTGTTGATAGTTAAGTTACCATTGCTGTTAGTAAGAGTACCAGCAACAAGAACCCCATCAGCTCCGGTATTTGTAATTGTAGTGTTACCATTGCCAAGGTTTTGAACAATTGAACCATTTACAATATTAACACCCTTGTTTGTTGTGACATCAATATTTGAAGTATTACCTGTTTTTACAAGTGAATTAAATAAAGTATCGGCACCGACGGCGTTAATACCTTTACCGCTATTATTAACACCGGCAGCAATAATTGAACCGTCTTGAGTAGCGAAAGTACCTGTTTGAACATTAATATTACCGTTAGCAGCGATTCTACCTGCAACATCAACTGTTTGTGCTGAATCTATTGTGAATGTAGGTACAGTTAAATCAGTATCGCCTGCACCAAAGTAACCAGTCATCGTGTGCGTACTGTCACCATCCTGAACAGTAACAGTTTGCCCATAAACAGGAGCATTTTTTATTTTATCTGCAAATACATCATATTCTGTTTGAGTTGGAGTGATAACAGATAATGAACCAACATTCAATACACCACTCGCACCAACAACAACACCGTTTGGTGATACTAAAATCAAATTACCACCAACATCACCGTTCATACTTCTTAAAGTATTAACAACACCATCAATATTAACTTGGTTTTTAACAGCAGCAACAAAAGTATTAATATCCCAAGTTCCTGTCTCATGATTAGTAACATTACCATTACTATCAGTCCAAGCGCCTTGGTTATAATATTTCATAATGAAGTTGGCAATATCGCCTTTATCTAAAGTAAAATCATTAAATTTTCTAAACCCAACATCACCATTTTTAACATCAGGGGTAATATTATATTGCCCACTTGTTTGGCTCGGCTTTAATTGATTGTTATTAACATCAGTAATATTTGTTACCGCAAAAGCTTGAATACCCACTGACTGTTGCGCAATCATTAACACACCTAGCATTGATGCTATCGCTCTTCTTTTATTGTTTAGACTTTTCTTGTTCATGATGAAACCTCTTAATAATACTTCTATAATTATTAACGTAACATCTTGTGAAAAACTTTAAGTTTTTTCGCCAATATTTACAAATATTTACATATTTCGTTAATCTTACTCTATGAAAGAGTAAGATTAACTAATATTCAACTATGCTTTTCTTCTTTTGTGAGATGCTGTGATAGTAGCACT
>SAMEA3663006__coassemble_678_pt1 | contig 12261 bp, 12 predicted proteins | sample SAMEA3663006__metabat2_low_PE_025 | metagenome-assembled genome bin SAMEA3663006 (sample SAMEA3663006) | pig gut metagenome | biome: pig gut; feature: pig-associated habitat; material: faeces | place: France | collected 2012
AATTCTTTATGAGAAAGTTAAAAATTGGAGTCTTTTACAAAAAATAGGGCAAAACAGTTATCACATTATGGCAAACCACTTGTTGATATTTAATATAATAACTTATACTCTCCTTACAATAAAAGGAATAGATTTCAGTATAAAAAATAACGCTGATATATATTGGTTTTATTGCCCGCTAAAGACAACATATTTTTATTTTGTAATCGGAATAATTTCAACAACATATATAGGAGAGTTTTTAAAATATCTGAAAAAGAAAATATTTCCTACCGCTTAATATTTTTCAACACAAATAGCAATTTTTAAAAATTAGGACTTTTACTAATAACAACTAATTAAATATTCTACAAAGGACAAAAACATGCTTATTTCAAAAGTCGGATTTTATTCAAATAACATTGCAGTACAAAACAAGCAAAATGCTAAGAGCATAAGCCCTAATAATTACGCTAGCGCGCCGGCACTAAACAGCAAGGAATATGCAATGCCAATAATCGCCCCAAACTATATGGCAAACATTAGTTTTAGAGGGAAGCTTGATTGGAATGCTATTGCCGAATATTCAAAAGATATGGGTAAACGTATCTATTCTAAAAGACACGCAACAAATTTAGCCAAAATCCACGAAGGTGCAAGCGGGATTACAGCAGGTCGTGGATTACCAGAAGAATGGATTAGCAGAATAAAAGACAGCTCAAAATTTGATAAAGATAGCTTTATAACGAGCTTTGGTGAAATTTTTGAAAAAGAACGAGTATTTGCGGATGTTGACAGATTAAAAAATGATTTGACTCAATTATTCCAAAAACACGGAATAATTGACGACAAAACTCCACTATCCGTGAAATATATCGGGCATGGTTTTCAAGCTTGGGCATATAGAATAGGTATCGGAACAGACAAAAGCAATGGCGTTGTCACAAAATTATTCAAACATAATAACAACTTTTTGCAAAACCATGGAAACCATACAGAACAAAACTTAGCCGAATACGTAAAAAACTATGCCGGTGACAAATCTGAATTTGTGAAATATTATTATGGTGACACAAAACACGGAATTATGGTGGTAGATTACTTACCACCTAATATTGAAGAACCTAAACACAAATTAGACTTAACCGATTTCGGTATCGGCTATGGAGATGATTTCCCCAAAAACAGAATAAACGGGTATATATGTGATTACGGCGGTATTGAAACAGTAACAAACCTTGTCGGGAACAAACTTGCACAAGACGTTCATTCAGCAATTAAATATGCCAAAACACCGGAAGAAAAAATTAATCTGTTTAACAAAATAATCTCACAAAATGATGGTACGGATGATTTCAAAGACAAAGCTATCGGACTTGTTCATAGTATCAAGCATATGCCAAAAGAGATGCAGGCAGATTTATATCAAAAATGTTATGACCTAAACAGCCACAGGGTTAATATCGCTCTAATCCAAAACATCAAGAACTTTGACGATTCTGAAAAATTAACCAAATTAACCGAAAAACTTACAACAAACGTAGATGATATAAAAGCCCAAGAAGCTATTGCCAAAGAAATTAGAAATATTCCAGACAAGTTACGCCACAAATTCTTTGAAGAATACACGAACACAAAACACTCAGCAGTAATAAAATACTTGGCAAGAAACATCAATCAGTACTACAGAGATATGCCAAACCGTGTAAATATTTACAAAACATTCTCAGGAAACGCCGATTCATACGCAAGTGTAGCCTTAATTAATTCGATGAAGTATATGGGGAGCAGTCGTTATGATGAGTATTTTGAAAAATTCTTCTCTAAAAATGACACTATGGTAAACACCTCACTTGCAAGGTCAATTGATTTATTTAACGATGATAAAAAAATGCAACAAAAATGGATTGATAAACTACTTGAATACAAGGATGAAAACGTTGACGCAGGACTAGCCGAAGCAATACCATTCATCAACGAAGACTTGAAAAAACCACTATTTAAAAAGCTAGTGAACACAAAAGACAGAGTAACGAAAGAATTTCTTGCTGAAAATATCACAAGCATCCCAGGCTACAAGCAAGACATTGATATGATTAAAGAATTATTGAATGGTGCGGACAATATGATTAGAGGCTCCCTCGCTAATACTATCAAAAAAATGCCAACCGGCATGACAAAATCAACTTGGACAAAAATGGTTCTTGATGGCGCCGACAACTCTATTAAAGCCGCACTGTTAGGAGAATAAAAAACTCTACCCAAAACCCCTTGCATTTTTATTGTTGATTAAAATTCAAACAAGTTTTAAAACTTATATAGACAAGTTAACTGCGTGAGTAGGCGTATTAAGAAAAGAAGAAAACAATACGAACTTTATCAAGAAAAGTTCTTAGACGAAATTAACAAAATTCTAAGAAGTAATCTGGAGAAAATCCAAGAGTTTTATAAAATATTAAAAGCAATTATCAATTAAATCCCACTTCCACCTATAAGACTTTTTTAGTAACATATATATATGAATATTAAATTTAGCAAAATTTCAGAAGAACACCGCCAAGAACTATTAAAAATGATGACGGAGTTTTACAGCAGCGATGCCGTTTCTACAAACGGAAGTGTTGAAATTTTTGAAAAAGATATTGAAGAATGCATAAGCAATAGTCCGTTTTTGGAAGGTTTTATTTTATGGGCGAATGAAGAAATTGCCGGATATTCAATGTTAGCCCACAGTTTTTCAACCGAATTTGGCAAACATTGTGTTTTGATTGAAGATATCTTCATAAAAAAAGAATACCGTCACAAAGGAATTTCTACTAAGTTTTTAAAATATCTGGATGAACAATATCCGACTGCATACTTTAAATTAGAAGTTGAAGAATACAACAAAAATGCAATAAATGCTTATATAAAGAACGGATTTAAAAAATTGCCTTATACAGAAATGTTTAAAAACAATAATGTTTAATAATCAGCAATAAATACTTGAAATAATATTATTATTGTAATAGTATTACAGTACTGAAGTTTTATGGCTTTGGTATGCCTGAAACTTTTTTGTAACTACTTAACTTATAACAAAGGAGAAGAAAATGCCAAAATTAAAAACACACAGATCTGCTGCAAAACGTTACAAAGTTACTGCAACAGGCAAAATCCAAAAAAGACAAGCAGGTATCGGTCACTTGCTCCAACACAAATCAGGATCTAGAAAACGTAGAATTTTCAAGATGATTGATGTATCTGAAACACACGTTAAACTGGTATCTAAAGAGTTACCATACAAGAAGTATTCAAGATAGGAGCAGTGAAAAATGAGAATTAAACGCGGAAACGTTAGTCGTAAAAGACATAAGAAAATATTAAAACTTGCTAAAGGCTTTATTGGCGCAAGAAGCAGAATATTCAAAGTTGCTAATACTGCTGTTATGAAAGCGCTTAAATACGCTTACAGAGATAGACGTACTACAAAACGCAATATGCGTAGACTTTGGATTGTTAGAATTAACGCTGCTGTTAGAGAACGCGGAATGAGCTACTCTAGATTTGTTAACGCTTGCAAAAAAGCTAACATTTTAGTTAACAGAAAAATGTTGGCTGAACTTGCAGTAAACGACAAAGAAGCTTTCGATGTAGTTTTCGAAACTGCTAAAGCTGCAAAATAAGTCTATAGGATTTAACAACATTAACGCTCTCAAAATATTTTGAGAGCGTTTTGTTATGCAATATTTTTTTATTTTTACTTTTTAGGCAACTATTCCAATTCCTTTCGCTTTTTGATGTTTATCTTCTGCAAAGCCGTTTTGTGCATCTTTTGAAATATGATACATCCCATAGCCGCAAACCAATGCCCCTGCAGGTCCTAAAATACTACCTGCAGTAATTGCCAAACCAACAGAACCGCTTAATAAAGATTTTCGACCTTGAGAATTATTCCCTTTATTATAATTATGTAATGCGCGTGCACCTTCCATACCACTCAAAATTAAGCCGGCACACATTGGAATTCTTTCATACGATTTCGCACCTTTTCTTAGTGGGTTTGCAAAAACTCCACGAACAACCTTTAATGCAACATTTCCAATCCCCATTTTAAATCCTCCATTTTCTAAATAATCCCTTACCAATTTATAAAAACTTTTTGCCGATAAGAATTGCCTTAAAATTACAAAATGTAACATTTCTGATATTTTTAGCAATTATTACTCATAAAAAAACTTTATATATACGGTTAGGTAAAAAGGTTGGTATAGGTATGATTGACAACGATTATGAATACATGAAACCTCTTATGTACAGAGATATTCTATCTCCTGAAAATACTCCTATGGGTGCCCCACTTGGAGGAATTTATGGCGGTGGCATGTATGGTGGAGGTCTTTACAACACAAATTTGCTCGGTGGAATAACAATGCAACCCGGCTTAACAGGTGATAAATTTCAAAGTTATCAACAACGCCAGAACAAAGATTTTAGCTTTTTCAAAAAAACAATGCTATTACTCGGTGGTTTAGGCGCAATCGGGCTTTTAAGATTTAGAACCATTCCTAAGTTATTTGGTAAATCCAGCAAAATAGGTGGATTTTTCAGCAAAATATTTGGTGGAAAATCTAAAGCAATTCCAACTCCGCCACCACCTAAAAAAGGAAACTGGTTTACTAATTTGTTTAGCAAATTAAAATTCAAAAAATCAAAACCATAATCTTCACAAACAGCACATCCTGTGATATTATAGTAAAAAACAGGAGGGAAAAATGGCTAAAGATTGTAGTTTTGACGTAGTATCAGAATTTGATAAACAAGAATTGGTTAACGCGGTTGATCAGGTTAAACGTGATGTTACATCCAGATTTGATTTAAAAGATTCCAACTCTGAAATTGAATTGGAAGGTGACAAATCAATTACTATCACAACAAGTGATGATATGAAATTGCGGAACATTTATGACATCTTACAAACAAAACTTGTTAAAAGAAATTTGAATATCAGAATACTTGACCCACAACCTATAGAAAACGCTCTTGGCGGAAGAGTCAGACGTGTTTACAATCTTAAAAAGGGTTTAACTCAAGAACTTGCTAAAAAAATTGTTACTGATATTAAAGACTCAAAAATTAAAGTACAAGCCTCAATTCAAGGAGATCAAGTAAGAGTTTCTGGCAAAGACAAAGATAATTTGCAAGAAGTTATCAAAATGTTACGCGGAAACGAAGAAAAATACGATTATCCGCTACAATTTACAAATTACAGATAACCACCTAATTTACAACCAACTTATACGAAAAAAGAACCACATTTTATGTGGTTCTTTTAGTATTTTATTGATTTATAAAATTCAACTATGCTTCTTCGGTTTCTTCAACAGCTTCTTTCAAAACTTCAGATGCTGTAACTACAACAGCCAATTCACATTTAACTTTAGAAGTCAATTTGATAAGCATTGTGTAAGAGCCGATTTTGTTGATTGGAGCGTTCAAAGAAACATTCTTTCTATCAACTTCAATACCTGATTGAGCCAACAATTCTTCAGCCAATTTTTTAGTTGTAATTGTACCGAACAATTTACCAGATTCACCGGCTTTAGCACTCAATTTCAATTCAGCAAATTTTTCAATTTTTTCAGCAATAGCCAAAGCTTCTTGGTGAAGTTTTTCTTGTTTAGCTTTGATTCTTGCGATATTCTTTTCACGGTTTTTAACAGCGCCTTCTGTTGCTTCTTCAGCTACGTTTTGAGGAAGAAGGAAGTTTCTTGCATAACCGTCTTTTACGTTAACCATATCACCGGCTTCGCCCAAATTTTGAACGTCTTTTTTTAATATAACCTGCATAATATTTCTCCTTTTTCTATTTATATTTCTAACTGTAAAAAAATATTACAACAAATAAAACCTTTTGTCGATACTTTTTTTCTGAATGTTAAGCAAATAGGCTAATTTAACGCAATCCTTTTTTCTTAAGCCCATATTCTACCAATTTGTTTATCAAATCTTGCGGTAACTTTGAAACCAACTCGGCAAAAAATGCATCCTTGCCTATTGTGTAAGACGCCTTTGGATTTTCTAGGCTATCGATTTTCTTTATCAACCCAACAACTTTTTGGACAGGCAACCCTTTTTTTTCATTTTTCATCGCGTTTTGAGCCATATAAAGCATTTCGCGCTCATAAGATTTATCACCTTCAATGCAATCTCTGTTAACTTCAATAGATTTTCCCCACAGAGGTGTCGCAATCACCCCCGGTTTTACGGATATTACCTTAATCTTGTGGTTAGACTCCAATTCAAGTGCATTAAACAGAATATCCAACGCACGCTTTGAAGCGCAATACGGCGATACAAACGGGAATATCCCAAAACTTGCCATTGAACTTATATTTATAACACGCCCACCTTCAAGAATAGGCATTAACTTCTGCGTAAATCTCAAATGCGAAAAAGTATTAACCTCAAATTGTTTCCGTAGCTTAGAAATTTGCATATTTTCCATTGCTCCTGCCATAACGCAACCTGCCGCATTTATCAGCAAATCCACATGCTCAACTTGTTTTTTGATAAAAATTGCCGCACCATCAATAAGCGAAGTCTTTTCCATATCAATGAAAAACGGAATAACATTTGATGAAATTTTCTTCAAAGGAATTTCGTAATCAGGATTTCTGTACCCAGCAAAAACAATGCAGTCCTCAGAAAAGCTTTCAGTCAAAGCCTTGCCAATACCTGATGTGGCACCTGTTATTACAATAACTTTTCTATTATTCATTATTCTACGTATGATCCAAACAATGGTAAGTACAATGCCAACGCCAATGTCAATACGATACTACCGATAACGATTAACATTAACGGTTCAATCATCTTGGTCATTGTATCAACAATGTCATCCAACTTTTTATCAATATACTTTGTAGCTTGCAAAAGCATATCGCCCAAACGACCAGATTGTTCACCTGTAGCAATCATAAACAAAATCATCTTAGGAACAGCTTCTGTTGTTCTCAAAGCAACAGATAAGTGCTGACCTTGTTGAACAAGTCCTGTCGCAGATTCAATCTTTTCTTTAAGTGTAGTATTTGTCAAAGTCAAGTTTGCCAAATACAAACATTCTACAATTGGAACACCTGCATCATATGCAACCTGCATTACCGCAATAAAGTTTGCAAAGTTCGAAAACTGAACCAAATCTTTCAATAACGGAACTTCCAAAGAGAATTTATCAATCTTACGCTTACTTGGCTCCCATTTGAACAGGTAAATTATTGAGAATACTGCGCCACCAAGCATAAACGGTACAAAATACCAATAATGTCTTAAGAACAAACCTGCATCCATCAGTGTTTGAGTAATCCAAGGCAATGATTTACCCATATTGTCAAACATATCTTTAAATACAGGGAATACAAACATCAACATAACAAGTACAATAATTACCGCCAAACAAATTACAAATACCGGATACATCAACGTACCGATAACTTTACCTCTAATATTTGCCTGTTTGTTTAAGATTTCCAACAAACGGTCTAAAGTTTTTTCCAATTCACCGGAATCTTCACCGGCTTTACACAAACCAATATAAACTTGACCAAATTGTTCAGGATACCTTGATAAAGTATCTGCAAACGTAGAACCTGCCATAATCTGACGTTTAAGTTCTTCTGCAACTAATCGAATTTTAGCCTTTGCAGCATCTTGCGCAATAAAGTGCAAAGATTCAATCATCGGAATACCGGAAGCAGCCAAGATTTGAAGTGTTGAAGTGAAATCAATCTTGTCAGAAAGCCCCAAAGATTTCATCTGACCGGCTTGAACACCTGCTGCAACTTCTTCTTTTGCTTCCTTACCAATCTTTTCTTCATAAACTTTTGTAGGCAAAAAACCTAACTTACGGACATTGTCACGCGCCTCATGCATGTCCTCGGCTTCAATTTTACCTTTAACAACTTCTCTACCGTTTTTTAGTGCTTCATAGTTATATATTGCCATAAGTTATACTATCCTATTCATTAACAATACCAAGTACACGAACAAATTCATCAATTGTTGTCTGTCCGTTTATAATGTGACCGATACAAGACTGATTAAGAGTTTTCATACCGTTTTGAACTGCCATTTCTTCAATCTCAATATCATGGGCACCTACTGCTACAAGCTTTCTGATCCCCTTTGTAATCGCCATAATTTCGTAAATACCAAGACGTCCTTTATAACCTGAGAAACCGCACTTGTTGCAGCCTTTTGGACGATAAATAGGAGTTTTCATCAATCTTTCAATCTCTTCTTCATCCACTGTAATTTGAGAAACCTCTTCACGTGTAGGATAATACTCTTCCTTACAATCGTCGCATAATTTTCTAACAAGTCTTTGCGCGATAACGCCGGAAAGTGTTGACGCTACCAAGTAATCTTTTGCCCCCATTTCAACCATACGTGTAACAGTTGCAGCAGCAGAGTTTGTGTGGACAGTACTTAACACAAGGTGACCTGTCAATGCGGCAGAAATCGCAATTTCAAGTGTTTCGTAGTCACGAATTTCACCGACAAGTATAATATCAGGGTCTTGACGTAAAATAGCACGCATACAAGATGCAAACGTAATACCCGCCTTCGCATTAATTTGGGATTGGTTGATACCTTCCAACTTAATTTCTATCGGGTCTTCAATTGTAGTAATGTTTACATCTTCGTTATTCAAACTTTTCAAAACGGAATACAAAGTAGTTGTTTTACCTGAACCGGTAGGACCTGATGTCAGGATAATACCATTCGGACAACTAATCATATTCTTAATCTTTTCAATATCTTCTTCCGTACCACCAACAAGACTTATATTCTTATCAGCAGCATTCAAAGAAACAGCCGGCGCCAATACACGGATACAAACCTTTTCTTTTCCGGCTACAGGCAAAGTATTAATACGGAAATCGTATGATTGGTTTTTATATTTGATTGAGAACGTACCATCTTGAGGTCTTCTGTGCTCGGCAATGTTCATTCTTGACAATACTTTGAAACGAGAAATAACAGACGTTTCAACCTTAGACGGAATATCCAAAACTTTAGACAACATACCGTCTTTTCTGTATCTTACGATATAACCTTGCAATCTTGGTTCAATGTGAATATCGGAAACATGCGTATCAATTGCGGTTGTAATAATTTGGTTAACGAATTTGGCGATAGAACCACTGTTATCTTGAAGTTCACTATCAACTTGTTCCCAAAGCGAACTTTCAATCTGTAAACCGGATGTTTCGTCTTCAATCTGTTTGATAATTTGTTGAGTTTCTTTTTTGTGCTCAGAAAAGAATGTATCCATACAGTTAGTGAACTCGTAGTGAGTCATCAACAACTGTTTAGGATTTTGTCCGGTCAAATAAATAATCTGTTTTAAAATATCAGGTTTTACGGGCGCAACAACCCCTAAAACCAAAGTTTTGCCATCAGAAGAAACAGGAACAACTTTGTTATTTTTGATAAAATCTTCAGGCAAAATATTAATAAACGCACTCTGTTTTGCCAACTGATCAGCCGTAACCATATCAAAACCGGTCTGTCCGTGCAAAGCTTCCTTCAACTGTTCAAGAGTGATAAATCCTAACTTGAACAACATTGAACCAACAGGGACTTTTTGGCGTTTACTTTCCGCTAAAGCTTGTAACAATTGTACATCAGTAATATATCCTTTTTCAATTAAAAGCTCACCTAATTTTGATTGAGATTGTGGCTGAGGTACAACATTTTGAGAATTTTTGTCTTCATCAGGAGCATCTGTTGCAACAAGATCCGCAATCAACTCATCCAAGTCCTTATCAGGAACTTGAATGAATTTTATCGGATATTGAAGTGTTTGTCTTAATTTTTCATTAACAGTATCTTTATCAGAAATAGAATTAATTGCAACAAACAGATAACGGTCTTTAACACTGATTGGAACAAATTTGTATTGTTCCATCAGTGCATTGTCGACCTGATTCAATATTTGTTTATTTATACTGTTTTTTAACCTGTTTTGTAATTCGTTCATTTTCTTCTTTTTTAAATACTGAATTATTTACATTATAGAGTGTCACCTGCAGAGGCAGTATCCGAATCTGTAATAATCTTAGGAGTAATCAAGATAACCAATTCAGATCTCTCTTTAGAAACACTTGAGCTTCTAAACAATGTACCAAGCCCAGGAATATCACCTAAGAAAGGAACCTTGTATACAGTTTTCTCTTCATTTTCTCTCATCATACCACCAATAACAAGAGTATCGCCGTCTTTAATTCTCACATTCTTCAATTCAAGGTTACGTTTTTGAAGTAATGTAGCCTGCAAATCTTGCAATCCTTGTTTTGCAGCTTCAGCATCTGCAGCAGCAGCATAGATTTTTTCTTTCAAAGTAGTGTAATCAGGTTTCAAGTTAAGATATACGTATCCGTCTGGAGAAATAAACGGAGTAATTGAAATTTTGATACCTTCATCATCACCAATTTCATATGTTCTTTGAACGGTAGGTGTTGAAGACATAGTACCTGTTACAACTTGAGATGTTACAGTTTTTACATAGTCACCTGTCATATCAATTGTAGATTCTTGTCCGTTTGTAACTAATACTCTCGGATTAGATATTGTACGACCTTTACCGTTTTTCAACATCATATTAACTGTATAAACAAGTGATGTTGAACCGTAATTAGGTTTGTCGCCAACAAGAGTAAATCCAGGGTTCTCAGTTGAACCAAAACCTAACTTACCTTGGTTGTCAGCGTTAACTGAGAAGTGTTTGCTTGTGAAACTCCAAGCATTATTGAACTCTCTTGAACCTGATTCGTTAAGTTCAATAATTGAAATTTCGATATAAGCTTGTGGTTGGCGCTTATCGTTTGTAGCAATATAATCTCGAACCATTTCTATTTGCTGTGGAGAACCACCAATCAAATCAACAGTACCTAATTGAGTATAATAAGCAACTGACAAACTTTTAACACCTAATGAAGATGCTCCGCCTTCACCGCCGGACTCACCAGAAGAACCAGAACAAGCAACAGTCCCTTCACCCAAAGTAATGTCATCAGCAGCACCAGTCATAACACCAGCAGCACCACCTGTTGCAGCACCTGTACTTGGCAATAATACTTTACAAATCATATCAGCCATTTGAGCAGGTGTTGTATGGTTTACTCTGAAAGAGGTTACAACCGGCTTTTTATCAAACTGGTTAATAACTTTTCTTGCCAAAGCTACGTCATTATTGCTACCGAAAATCAAAACTTCGTTTGTTGCAGGGTTTGTTGTCGCAATCTCAGCGCCAGACAACCCAGGTTTTTTCATTCCGTAAATATTTGCATTCAAGAACTTAGCAACAGCACCGGCATCAACATACTTAACCGGAATAACAGCCATTTCCTGTTTGGCAACACTTGATTTATCATCACTCTTAGTGATAATCAAAGTGTTATCTTGAAGAGTATAAGCCAAATCAGATGTAGTCAATACCATATCAAATGCTGAATTCAACGGAATATTAACTAAATCCATAGTAACTTTTCCGTCAACATCACCTTTGAAGATAATATTCAAACCAGCCTTGTCGGCAAACATTCTCAAAACTTGTTTAACATCAGAATCTCTTAAACTCAAATTAATTCTGATATTTTTGTTTGTAATACCTTCATCCCCTTGCAATTTTACAACAGATGTAGCACTCCCTCTGATAGAAGGAATAGAATCTGCTCCATATGCAAGTAAATCGTTACCGACATTCATCGCTAATGCAGATGAAACCGGAGTTGTAAGCGCAAAGGCTAACAACATCGTACTTACTGTTAATTTTTTAATCGTATCTTTCATCGCTGCTCCTGCTTATTTCTTCTTATATTATACTCTACTTTTTTGCACCGCCAAATTTTTTGTTCAGATTAGCAATTTGGTTGTAATTTACACTTTCACCATTATTTACCAATTGTCCAACACCGGCTTTGTAAATGTTAGCTCCCATTTGAACCGTAACTACAGATTTGCCGATAGACAAAACTTTATATCCGTTAATCACATCACCGGATCTTACAAGATAATCAGTACCTTCAATATTCAAAATTGCGGAAGGATTGCTCTTGTCATACATAATACCGGAAACCTTTGTGCTAACAATCTTTTGCGCTGCCGGATCAGCAGTAGGTGTATCCAACGGTTCCAATACATCATATTTCAACTTTTCATGAGGAACTGAACTTGCAATTGAAACACCAGCCGGAACAAACGGGTTAGCTCTCCCCAAATTTTCCACAGGTACTGAAA
>SAMEA3663006__coassemble_687_pt1 | contig 12180 bp, 12 predicted proteins | sample SAMEA3663006__metabat2_low_PE_025 | metagenome-assembled genome bin SAMEA3663006 (sample SAMEA3663006) | pig gut metagenome | biome: pig gut; feature: pig-associated habitat; material: faeces | place: France | collected 2012
ACTTATTTATAGAAAATTTTTTAATTCATTATTAATAACAATATAAATACTTTCATTAGCATTCCGTTTTGCAGCCTGTTCTTTTTGCCTTTTTAAATACTCCATGTTTCGGTGGTGTCTTTGTTTTAAAGTTAATAATTTTTGCTGTAATCGGTTTTTAGCCCTATTATAACTATCTTTTTCTGTTTGTATTTGTTTGTTAATGTTTTCAACATCCATATTTTTCTCCTTTATTTTAATAAAAACTGTTGTTGCTGTATTTCAAGCAGGAACCTAAAAACGACCGTTTAAACTTTCTTCATCAGTAAACTAAAAACGGGTGAATTTTAGTTTATGGGGTTGGATAATAAAAATATAAAAGATAGGTTTTTACGCTATGGTACAAAATTTAACCAAGAAAGGCAGGTAAAACATGGCAACTTACAGTTATTTAAGAGTTAGTACAATTGACCAAAACACAGAGAAAAACAAACTTGATGTTTTAAAGTTTGCAAATGAAAAGAAATTAGGCAATGTTGAATTTGTTGAAGAACAGATTAGCGGAAAATCAAATTTTAAAAACAGGCAGTTAGGTGTGTTGTTAGAAAAAATGGAACAAGGAGATATTTTAATTGTTCCTGAACTTTCAAGAATTGCACGTTCAATTACGCAAATTTTTGAGGTAATAGACATTACAAAACAAAAAGGAATAACACTTTACTCAATAAAAGAAGATTTTTCAAACAATGACAAAAGCATAACTTCAACTGTTACAACCACAATATTTGCACTTGTAGCACAAATCGAAAGAGATTTAATCAGTTTGAGAACAATTGAAGCATTGCAAGCAAAAAAAGCAAACGGAACAAAATTAGGCAGACCAAACGGCAGAGGTAAATCAAAACTTGATGAACATGCAGAAGAAATCTTAAAATTAGTTGATTTGCAAGTCCCTAAAACAATTATTGCAAGACAATATAATACATCAGTTGCAAATTTGCATAGATTTTTAAAGGGGACTCAAAACCAAATTGAACAAAATAAAAAATAAATTAGTATAATAATAAGGCAATAGAATTTGCCGGAAAGAGGTAAATAATGATTTCAACATACAAAAAGGCAGTTTCTTATGCAAGAGTTTCAAGTACAGAGCAGGAAAAAGAGGGATTTTCTATTCCTGCTCAACAGGATTTGTTAAGAGACTTTGCCGAAAAAAATAACATAAAAATTGTAAAAGAATTTGCCGAAGCTGAAACTGCAAAAGATGTAGGCAGGCAAAAATTCAAAGATATGTTACAGTATCTCAAGAAAAACAAAGATGTAACAACTATTTTGGTTGAGAAAACTGACAGGTTATACAGAAATTTCTACGATTATATAGACTTAGATGTAGATAAAACAGGCTATACTGTATGTTTAGTAAAAGAAGGTACAATCTTGACACCACAATCTTCATCGCATGAAAAACTTGTACATGGTTTAAAAGTACTATTAGCAAAGAATTTTATTGATAATCTTCGAGAAGAAACTCAAAAAGGTAGGTTAAAAAAGGTAAAAGAAGGTTATTTTATTTCAAATCCGCCTTATGGTTATCAAAAAACAAACAAAAATGATAGTATTTTGCACCCTCAAACATCAAAATTTGTTAAAAGGGCATTTGAACTATATGCAAAAGGCGATATATCTCTTAAAAAACTTGCACAAAAACTGTATGATGAGGGGTATATATACACTCAAAGTCATCCCAAAATATCAACAGGACATTTAGGGAAAATGCTTGCAAATGAAAGTTACATTGGCTATATAAGACATAGAAATAAGTTATATAAAGGAAAACACCCTTCAATAGTATCAAATCCATTATTTCAAAAAGCTCAAAGGGCATTTAAAAAAGACGGCAAACCTGATTCAAGATGTGGACATACTTTTTTATATAAAGGCATGATGAAATGTGCTGAATGTGGTTGTACTATAACAAGTGAAATTAAAAAAAATAAATGGATTTACTACCATTGTACTGGCAATTCTTCGCAACCTTGTTCGCAAAAGAAACAATATATTAAACAAGAAGAAATTGATGTTCAAATAGATGAAGCGATTAAATCAGTTGTAATTGATGACAGGCTTGCGGATTATATAAATGCACTTCTTGAAGAAAGTTATAAGGATATGCAAATAAATACAAAAGAAAAATACGACTATTTGCTGACAAAAATTAAAAAATTGAATACAAGAAAAGACAAATATCTTGAAATGCATGTAGATGGTGATATTAGCAAAGATGTTTGGGTAAAGAAAACACAAGAAGTTGATACTCAATTACAACTTTTGTACAGTCAATTGAAAGCCATGCAATTGTCTAATGCGCAATTTATTGATGAGGGTAAAAACATCATTGAATGCTCAAAACAGGCATATAATTTGTATAAACAGCAAACGGCAGAAGAAAAACGTAGGCTGTTAAATGTAATGTTTGACAGCATCACAGTTGTGAACAGAACAATTAAATATACATACAAAAAACCTTTCTGTTATTTTGCAAAATGCAACTTGACAGATGTAGATAAAATTGTTGATTTTATAAAAAATAACATTAGCAAATGATGTTACAACTGCAAAAAACATAATTTTAATAGAACTTACTAAAACTCACATTACAAGTGGGTTTTGTTGCATTTGGCAGTATTATATAAAGATTCAAGAATTTTGTTTAATCGAACTCGCAAAAAGCAATAAAAAAGAGGGTTTGAAACATATCAACCCTCATTTTTGAAATTAAATACGCCCGGCGCGATTCGAACGCGCGACCCTCTGCTTAGAAGGCAGATGCTCTATCCAGCTGAGCTACGGACGCATAGTTTATATTTATTTAATTGTCAAATTTTCGATTTTTGTGCCCGTATGACCCACCGCTTAGAAGGCAGATGCTCTATCCAGCTGAGCTACAGACGCATAGTTTATGTTTATTTAATTGTCAATTTTTCGATTTTTGTGCCCGTATGACCTACCGCTTAGAAGGCGGTTGCTCTATCCAGCTGAGCTACCAGGGCGGATCCAGAGGGTGTCAACAGACGTTTGGTTTCTTGGGGTATCTGCATATTCCCTCCGATTTCTATCTTATCACAAACATTTTTTTTCGCAACATTAATTTTAAATAAATTGTTAACTTTTTTAAATATTTTATCTTTTGCCGCAATTCTCTAACCTCATTTTACTTTATATAAATGTAAGGTAGTGTTATAAAAAGGTTATCTATGGGTATTTCTACTCAAATATTAGATGTATGTATTCCAAGCGGTATATTTTGTTATCGTAACTTTAAAAAAGCTACAGATGATTCAAAAGATGGTGAAAAAGCGCGTGGAACTGTTGCATTTGCTCAAGGCGCCAAAATTGTTGAAGCTATTACAAAATACAACGACACAACGGCTAATAGCGCTAAAAGTGCCATCAGTGTTTTCGACAAATACGCTAAACAATATAAAGCAGTCGACTATGCAGGAAAAGCCGTTAAATGGGCCACTCATAACGTAAACCCACTAATTTGTGCTTCTGCAGGGATTAAAGTCTTAACTGCAGATGACAAAGTTGACACCGGAATAACTCAACTCGGAGCACTTTCCGGCATGTTCCTTGGAGAAGGATTGATGAAATTACATATGGGTAAGGTTGTTAACGAAGAAAATGTTGCTAAATTTGCCGAAAAATATAAAGATACTAAAGGACTTAAGAAAATTACTCAATACTTAATGAAAGCAGGAACTGCCGGCAAAGCTGCTTCAATCCTAAAAGGTCTTTTGTTTGTATGCGGTTCTATGACTGCATTTGATATCGGTGAAAAAATTGGAAAAAATACTTCGCAAAGGTTATGTCACGATTTTGGCATTAACAATTCGCAAAAAATCAATCAAAAAGCCTAGTTAAAATAAACATTCATATGTTATACTACTAATATATGAAAAAGTTTATACCAACATTTATAATATTATTATTCACATTAGTGTGTGCTAACCCGTGTTATGCGATTAAAATCGGGTTAATTGTTGGTGCGGAAAGAATTGGAGTCGGTTCTTCAAATGCAACGTCTATTATTGATGCAAATTCTAACAAAACTGTTTGCAAAATAGATGCAATGAAGGGTTACGAAATTATCCCATACAAAAACACAATGGCAATCAGATTAAATGGGAAGTTTTACCAAATTTACTCCGATAACATTGTAATTAAACCTGCAAAAGGTGGTTATATCAACGCTAAACGCAGATGGTATCGTGGCTATTTGATGATTCAAAACCACAATAAAAAGTTGACCGTAATTAATAACGTAAACCTTGAAGATTATATAAGAGGTGTCGTTCCGTCTGAAATGCCGTCAAGTTGGGAGATGGAAGCGCTTAAGGCACAGGCAATTGCCGCAAGGAGTTATGCCCTGGCTAATCTTGGCAAACGCGCAAGTCTTGGTTTTGACTTGAAAGATACTCCGGAAGATCAAGCATACGGTGGTGCATCTTCTGAAACAGCAAGAACAAATTCTGCGGTTCAAGAAACAGACGGTTTAGTGCTTACATATAATTACAAAGTTGTACCGGCTTATTATTCAGCATCGGCAGGTGGACAAACTCTAAATGCAAAACAAGTTTGGGGTAGTGATTTGCCATATATTCGCTCCGTTCCATCTTATGATGGCAATGTAAAGAAAAACGGGCATGGACTCGGAATGTCCCAGCATGGAGCGAACAACTTAGCAAAACAAGGGTATAACGCATATCAAATTTTGCAATATTTTTATAAAAATGTAAAATTTGCAAGAGCAAATGAACATTCTGTTTAAGCGTTATGCGATAATATCAACCACATTACGCCTTTTTCTGTAAAACCGGAGCACGTTTTAGCTTGATATTATTGATATTTCGGGTGAGAATGCCTGCAAATCCAGATATATTAACAAAAAAAATATAAAAATCGCCAAAACCCTCTTGAAAAAAGGTTTTAACGTGTTATAATAACCTCGTTAACGTTATAGCTAACGGAAGAAATGTGGTTTCTGGGGTCCGTTTGCGCAAAGGAAGAAGGAGGTTCTTAATGAACAAAGAAGAATTGGTAAAAGAAGTAGCAAAAAAAGCAAAAGTTTCTCAAAAAGACGCAGTTGAAGTAGTTGCAGCTGTTTTGGATACAATTGAAGCAGCTCTAGCTAATGGCGACAGAGTTACTTTGGTTGGTTTCGGTACATTTGAAGCTCGTAAGAGAGCAGCAAGAACTGGTAGAAACCCTCAAACAGGTGCTCCTTTGAAAATTGAAGCAAAAACAGTTCCAGCATTTGTTGCAGGTAAAAAATTCAAAGGTCTTTTAGACAAGTAGTTTTTTGCTAAAGATTTATATAAAAAGCCTCTGATTTTATCGGAGGCTTTTTAGCATCTAAAATTATGTCCAAATCTTCTTCTTAAATAAAATTATAGACTTGCGGAGAAGTTTAAGTAGCGGTATAATAGAAATATGAGAATCAGACAGTTAAATTGCTTTGACATCCCCAAAATTAGAAAAATGACCGAGTATTTGGGAAGTGATGACAGTGATCGTTTCGCCAAAGAGATGAAAAGCGAAGCGGCACGTGTTATTCATAAGTTTCTTCCGTTAAAGTACAAATTTTTGCCTGAGTCTTATATATTTTTGGATAAAAATGAAATTCTGGGGATGATTACTGTTTTACCAACTATGGGTAATCCTTATAAAATAAACATCACGAGGTTAATTTTCCAAAATAATTTATACGATGTTGGCAAACAGCTTGTTGACTTTGTAATTGCGCGCTATGGTGCTAAGGGGGCTACTTCTTTTTCGGTAACAATAGACCAATCCCATGAAGAGTTATTTAACTTGTTTTTAAATCAATGCGGTTTTAGACATTGCTCATCAGAAAATTTATGGAAACTTGAAGGCGTAAATTATGATAATGTCCATCCTGCCCCTTTTAGAGCTTACCAAAATCAAGATTCCAAAAAAGTAAGTGATTTGTATAATGGTGAATTGAATTCATTATATAAACCGGCACTTGTGAGGATAAAAACAGAATTTAGAGAACCGTTTTTTGAGGGAATTACAAATTTCTATAAGAATCGCTATGTTTTGGAAGAGCCTAGTCATCATAGAATTATTGCATATATGTCTATAATGACAGGTGACAATCAAAATTTTATACTAGACTTGACAACAAGTAGTGGCTACGAAATTTCTTATGATGAAATTTTAGCTTTTGCAATGAGAGAAATCGGGGCGCGTAAAACTACATTTTATGCGTTTGCAAAACAGAAAAAATATTCTAAAAACTCTGAAAAGTTTGGGGAATATTTAAAATCGAAGAATTTTAACTGCATTCAAACTCAAAATGTTTTGGTCAAGGATTTGTACAAACCTATAAAACAAAAAGAAAATGTTTTAAATGTATTTTTATTAGGTGAAAATCAAATAGCTACAAATTAAGCCTTTTTATTTTTTGAATTAAAGCGATCTAATCCGGAACCCCAACCTTCCATGTTTGATGTTTGAATAAGTTGTGGCTTGCCATTTACAAGACGACATTCATAAAGGTTGCCTGTTGCGTAAGTTTTATTTCCATCGCTACCGGTACGTCCTGTACATTTATATTGAGGGTTTCCATCCTTAGAGTTAATTGTTTTTTCGAATTTATAAGTATGTCCACCTTCTGTTACGGTGAAACTTTTTGGTAATTTACTATTCTCATCTTTTACAATATTGCCAACTTTACCTTGGATAGGCTCTGTTGGAGATTTTCCGGTTTGAGGATTTAGGTCGTCCATGGCAATCATATCCATATCGTTAGACCATTCAAAATTGTCGATTGTCGGTTCGACTACTTTCGGAGCTTCTTGTTGTTTAGGAACTTGTTTTACTTCTTGGTTTTGCTGAACAGTTTGGTCGTTATTATCTTTTGGAGTTTTTACTTCCGGTTCAGCTTTTGGAGCTTCTTTAGGAGTACTCTTTGGAGTTTCGGTATCATTCTTAACAGACTCTTTTTTCTTGCCAAGACCAAGGACATCAAGGAATTTACCGAGGATACCTGTACCTAATCCAATTTTCTGCATTGTTTTTAACTCCGGAGAGTCATATTTATCCCAAGCGGCATTTGTAGAAGAGTAATTGTTCGAGCAACAACCATCCATATGAAAGTTGTTAGTAATATTATATGTAATGTTGTTATTAGCCTTTACAGCACCCCACTGCCCTGGACGGAACGCTTGTCTGCTCATTGGCTTTTTCAATTGTTGTGGGTTATTTCTTACGCTAAATGACATCTTATAAAGACCTCTTTTTACTCTCTTGTATATATAAAGTATATACTTTTGTCAAAATTGCCATGTTTGGGGGTGTTTTGTTAACATTTATTCACATTTGATATACATTCTAAAATGCAATTAACCTTGCTGGCTGGCAGTAAATGTATTATTCCCAGTGTTCAGCTTGTTTTCACGATTGGTTAATGTTTTGTAATAAATTTTTAAAAAGTCATGTGGAGAATGGTTTAAGGAATGCAAGTTTTTATGAAGTGATTTTTACAAAAGTTATGTAAATTTTTAACTGCTCCTGCCAAAAGCTTGAAAGTATTATTATGACTACGTGTAGCCAAAGTTAACAAAACTTATTGTAAAAAGATTGGCATGGAATGAATATTTTTTATGTTATTTGTTTCTGTTAGGTATATGATGAGGGTACAAAACTTGGGAGGCGGGGTTAGTTAATAACCGTCTTGGGAAAATAAAAAAATGTTTACAACGCTTGTCTTGCAGCTTGTGAACCAAATTATTGATAGGGATATGCAAGACAGGGGATGATTATTAAGGTTTAAAGTTAATGTAAATCCTTTTTGTTTCAGAAATGAAATACCGGACATTCAAAAGGATGTCCGTTTTTATTATATATAACGTTTAAAAATTTTTTAAGAATTAATTTTTAACAACAGTATATTGAGGGTTTACCGCAATCCATTTAAAGGTTTCTTCGCCTGTTTGAGGGATATCCACAACAAAAGTTCCACCATATCTGCCTCTTGAGAAAACGAGATACCCTTCTTTAGCGAGGTTATGAAAAGCTTTTCTGATTGTATTTGGACTCAAATCCATTTCTTTAGATAATTCCAAAATTGACGGAAGTTTTGAACCGATATCATAATGCTCGGCAATCATTGTTTTTATAGCATTTTGAGTTTTTTCATAATAATAAAATGCGGTATCTTTTGCCGGAGCAAATATTGATTTTTCTAACTTGTTAGAATTGTGAATATCTTTTGGCAATTTTATAACAGTTGTTCCATAGCGCCCACGGCGAGTTAGTAAAATTCCTTCATCAACCAATGTCTTTAGTGCATCATGAACCGTTTTGATACTAACCTTCATCAACTTAGACAACTCTGCATGTGGAGGGAGTTGTTCTCCAACTTTTAATGTTGTATTTATATAGTTCTTCAAATCGTGCTCAACTTTATTGACCAAAGTTTTTTGAGCAACTGCGTTTGCACGTTGGTTTGGAGCGAAATCAGATGAAATAATTTCCCATCCTGAATCATTTGAATTCTTTTTACAGTGTTTCAATATTTTAGCAGCACAGAGGTATTCAAGAGCAAGCCTTGTTGTATTAGCAGAACATCCGATAAGTGTTGATAGGGCTCTTGAAGATGGTAACGTATTACCGCTTTTTAATTTATTATCACTTATGAACTTTTTAATCTCGTTAATCGCAATTTCGCGCTTTGAAGTTAACTTACGAAATCTGCTATTTGCAGATTCTCTTGATTTAATAAGGGTTCCTATTCTCTGTTTAGATTCTACATAGCCCAAATCTTCAATATAACGTAGGGCATTTTGTACTGTCCCAACGCTTACCCCCAAAAAGTAGGCAAGTTCACTTTTTATTGGTAAAAGACTCTTGTCCGCAAATTTGTTATTAGCAAATCCGTCATCAATCCATTCCATGAACCATTTTGCAATAATGGTTGCTTTTGAACTATCTGAGTTTTTTAAATCCGGTAGCGGATAATCTATATCTGCAATATTAATCTTTTTCAAACTTGATTTTTGCGACAAAACGTATTCTATTTGCATTCACACACTCAACTTTCTGCTTAATGATATAGTATTTATAAAAAAACATCAATATATTTTTTGTTAGTTTGTTACAAAATTTTAATTAATAAATTTCTCATCATAAAAAATGATTTTTGTATAAGTTTTAGGGCTTTTGCTTTACAAATTAGCATTTTTTCGTTAACATTAGGGCAAGTGTAATAAATTTTTATAAGGAATTAGATATAATGTTAAGAACAGGTATTGTCGGATTACCGAATGTTGGAAAATCAACTTTATTTAATGCGCTAACAAGTGCAAAAAATGCACAAAGTGCTAACTATCCGTTTTGTACGATTGAGCCAAACGTTGGCGTTGTAAACGTACCGGATGAAAGATTGGAAGTTTTGGCAAAATTATGCAAAACCGAACAAATTATTCCAACTGCAATTGAATTTGTTGATATTGCAGGTTTGGTTAAAGGTGCAAGTAAAGGTGAAGGTTTAGGAAACCAATTTTTGCATAACATCAGAGAAGTAGATGCGATTATTCAAGTTGTAAGATGTTTTGATGATCCAAATACTATTCACGTTGCAGGTAAAGTTAACCCTATTGATGATATCGATACTATTAATACAGAATTAGCTCTTGCAGATATTGCATCTGTTGAAAAAAGAGAAGCAAGAATTGCTAAACAAGTTAAAGCCGGTGATAAAGATGCGGTTCTTGAAGCAGGTGTTTTAAAAACATTAAAAGATTTGTTGAATAACGGTACATTTATTAACATTAAAGATATTTTCAATGAGGATGAATTGCCGTTCGTAAGACAGTTGAACTTAATGTCTACAAAACCTGTTATTTATGCAGCAAATGTTTCTGAATTCGATTTAAAGAGCGGTAATAAATATACAGAACTAGTTAACGAATATGCTAAAAATCACAGTGCAGAAATGGTTATTATATCTGCAAAAATTGAAGAAGAATTAAGCGAACTCGGCAGCGAAGCTCTTGCTTATTTAAAAGAATTGGGAATTGATGACAGCGGTATTAACAGAATGATTAAGAGTGTTTACCACTTGCTAGATCTTAGAACATTTATTACAGCGGGCGAAAAAGAAGTTCGAGCTTGGACAATTCCTGCCGGTGCAAAAGCTCCGCAAGCTGCCGGAGTAATCCACACAGACTTTGAAAAAGGATTTATCAGAGCTGAAATTACACCTTATGAAGAGTTTGTTAAATATGGTTCCTACACCGCTTGTAAAGAAAAGGGAGTTACACGCTTGGAAGGGAAGGATTACGTTGTCCAAGATGGTGACTTGGTTCACTTTAGGTTTGCAGTATAGGTTTAGCAAAAGTTTAGCAGTAAAGAGGAACGGCAAACAACCGTTCCTCTTTTGTGTATGTGTGTTTATATAGTCGACTATTTCAATTGAGCATCAATATTTGCTCTTGCCATTTCCATTTGATTAATTTTGTTTTCTCTTTGCAAAAGCATTTGGTTTATTGTAGCAATTCTTGTTTCAAGAACTTTTTTCTGTTCAGGATTTTGCTCTGTTTTAATATTTTTTGCAAATGCGATTAAAATATCGTTTAATCTTGCAACAGCTCCGTATTCAGCGCAAATATCTGCAGTAATCGCAAGACTCTGTTCTTTTAGTGCTTGCTTTGCATCTTGTGGAACAGTCGCATTTTGTGCCGGTTGCTGTTGGATTGGTTGAGATTGTACTGGGGCTGTTTGTGCATTATAAAAATTTGGGGCAATTGGGGCGTTTAACATAATTATTTCTCCTATACTACACTTGGTGAATACATAAAAAAAAAACAAAGAAAAAATTGCTTTTTTCATGTTTAATATTGCAAAATGTTAAGGTATGCTCTATAATAGTTGCGTTAAGAAAGGAGCGTTTATTATGTGGGAAAAAGATATTGATATCCACGAAGTTAGAGAAATTAGAACAAGAACTTCTGTATTTTTTGGTGTTGGAGCAATTAAAAAGATTGCAGATATCGCAAAAGCTTTAAAAAGTAAGGGCATTGACAAAGTTATCGTAATGTCAGGTCGTCATGCTTATAAATCTACAGGTGCTTGGGATTATGTAGAAAAAGCACTTAAGGATAATGAAATCGGATACGTTAACTATGCTGAAGTTACACCAAACCCGAATACACATCATGTAAATGATGCGGCTAAACTAGCAAGAGATTTTGGTGCAAAGGCAGTAATTGCAATTGGTGGCGGTTCGCCAACCGATGCAGGTAAATCTGTTGCAATTCTTTTGGAATATCCTGACAAGACTGCTGAAGACATTTACGAATTCAAGTTTGAGCCGGTTAAAGCTGCTCCGATTGTATCAATTAACTTAACACACGGTACAGGTACTGAAACAAACAGATTTGCAGTTGTAACAAACTTGGAAAAGAACTTTAAACCTGCAATTGCTTACGATTGCATTTATCCTACATATGCAATTGATGACCCTCAATTGATGACAAAATTATCTCCAAAACAAACAAGATATGTATCAATTGATGCGGTTAACCACGTTATTGAAGCAGCAACTTCAAAAGTTCTTTCTCCATACTGTGTAACCCTTGCAAGAGAAGTTATTAAAAACGTTGTAAAATATCTTCCAAAAGCAATTGAAAATCCGGAAGATTTAGAAGCAAGATATTTCTTGGCATACTCTGCTATGATGGGCGGTGTATGTTTTGATAACGGCTTGTTACATTATACCCACGCACTTGAACATCCTCTAAGTGCTGTTAAACCTGAATTATCACACGGTTTAGGTTTGGCTATCTTGTTGCCTGCCGTAATCAAGACTATCTACAAAGATAAAGCTAATATTTTGGCAGATATTTTAGCTCCGATTGTTCCAGATTTGAAAGGAACACCTGATGAAGCTGAAAAAGCTGCCAAAGGCGTTGAAAAATGGTTACAATCAGTTGATGTTCCTGAAAAATTAACTGACGAAGGTTTTGAAGAAGCTGATGTTGAAAAACTTGTAGACTTGGTATTCACAACTCCATCACTACAAGGTTTGATTGATATCGGTCCTTCCGGAAATACAAGAGATGTTGTTGAAAAGATTTATAGAGAATCTTTAAAACCTATTTCTTAAGTTTG
>SAMEA3663006__coassemble_715_pt1 | contig 11844 bp, 11 predicted proteins | sample SAMEA3663006__metabat2_low_PE_025 | metagenome-assembled genome bin SAMEA3663006 (sample SAMEA3663006) | pig gut metagenome | biome: pig gut; feature: pig-associated habitat; material: faeces | place: France | collected 2012
TGACGTGACGTGTAGACATTTTGTCTATCTTGTTTGTTTTACTTGAAATAATTTTAATAGTTAAGTTATTTAGTTCTTGCAATTGCTTGGCGGTGGCTGAATTAACCGTCGACCCCTCACCCCAGCCCTCTCCCGAAGGGAGAGAGGGCGTTTTAACCGCTGACACTTTTCCCACACTGCATACTAAAATAATAAATATGATTATTCGTTTGACAATTCTGATTTGAATATATATAATAGCGTTATGAGTAAGATAATTAACGTAATAAAAGGAACAAAGGATATTCTTCCCCAGAATATCAGTGATTGGCACAGATTAGAAGAAACTGCTTTGGAAATTTTTACAAAGTATGGTTACAAGGAAATCAGAACTCCGATTTTTGAAGCGACAGAGTTGTTTGCAAGAGGGGTTGGTGACACAACAGATATTGTTAACAAAGAGATGTACACCTTTGAAAAAAGTGACCGTTCTTTGACTCTTCGTCCGGAAAATACGGCAGGTGTTGTGCGTTCGTTTATTGAAAATGGTATGGCAAGATTGTCCGCTCCTGTGAAACTTTGGTACCACGGCCCTATGTTCCGTTATGAACGCCCCCAAGCTGGACGTCAACGTCAATTCCATCAGGTCGGAGATGAAATGTTTGGAATAAAACAGCCGACTGCTGACGCGGAAGTTATTTTGCTTGCGGTTAATTATTTGAAAGCCCTCGGGTTAAATGATTTGTTGGTTGAGATAAATTCTCTTGGTTGTCCGACTTGTCGAGAAGCGTATAAAGAAAGAATTAAAGAAGTTTTGAAACCTGAGTTTGATAACCTTTGTGAGGATTGTCAAAGCAGATATGAAAAAAATCCGCTAAGATTACTGGATTGCAAAGTTGACTCTTGTAAAGAAATCTTTGAAAAACCTGAAATTAAAAAAGTTATACAATCCGATTTTATTTGTGAGGATTGTGCGGAACACTTCAAAGAGTTAAAAACGTATCTGGACAAACTTGGGGTTAGATATGTAGAGAATAAACTCCTTGTAAGAGGTTTGGATTACTACAACAGAACAGTTTTTGAAATTAAATCTAATAATTTAGGTTCTCAAAATGCTGTTTGTGGTGGTGGCAGATATGACAGCTTAGTGCGTAATCTTGGCGGAGAAGACACTCCTGCTGTAGGTTGGGCTATGGGAATGGAAAGATTGAATGCTCTTCTACCTTCTGTTGAACCTGCAAAGTTAGACGCATATATTGTTTCAAATTCTTCAATAGAAGCTTTTAAACTTGCCGAAGATTTAAGGAGCCAAGGTAAGCGTGTAGAATTTGATTTAGCTAACAAGAAATTTGTCAAGCAGTTAGAAAAAGCTTCTAAAGTTGCAGATTTTGCATTAATTTTAGGAGAAGATGAAATTAAAAATGGCACTGTTTCCATTAAAAATTTAAAAACATCTGAACAAGAAACAGTTGCAAGAAATAAGGTTACATCTTTAATTTAATAAGGGGTTTAAATATGTCTACAAAAGTTCACGAAGTAATAAAGCTTCTGTCGGCAGCATTTAGAAAAAAGTTTGATGACTATAAAGGTTTGTATCTCTTTGGTACTTTTCTTGATGGTAAAGAACATGATGATGAAGATATTGAAATAGTTGCACTGTTTGAAAATCAAGATAAAAGTAAAAGAGAAGAAATTTGGCCAATAGTTGGAAAAATCGAAACTGAACTTGGAGTATGCATCGATTTATATCCGTATACAGATGAAGAATTCAAGCAAGATGAAGATATATACAAAGAGGTTATTGATGAAGGTATATTTTATAACCAATTAGGCGTTACAAAAAGATTTTAAGTTATATACATTAGAAAAGAAAGGGAAAAAATGAACAAAATTACAATTCGTTCTGACAGAAAAGATGATTACAAATTCATGTACAAAGGAGAAGATGTTGTCCTTGGTGCAGGTAAAATTATCAGCATTGCAGATGGTTTGGAGCATGTTGTCTTACCAACTTGCGCAATGAAAATTATGAATAACTTAATTGTAATCAAAGAAGATGTGAAAAAATAAGTTTAAAAAATAAGTTATTTAGCAAATAAAAAACGATGCGTAATGCATCGTTTTTATTTTGTGGTTAATTCATTATACTCTTGAATTGATATTGACTCTATACCCTCAACAGGCTTAAAAACTTTGTATGTGGCTTGGATAGGCTTTGTTGAGTTGATATCAATTATTGCATTAATTTTGGTTAAACTTTCATCTTGTTTACTTTGCTTTTTAGAAATTTCTCTAAGTTTTGGATATTTTTCCAAAATAAAATCATAAATAGAATTTGATTTTTCATTTGCACAAGTAAGAGAAACTTTTAAGCGAATAATGTTTTTGGTACTTGAAACAAGAACATTTTTTTCAAAAAGTCTGACAGATACAAGAACAATTATTGATAGAATTGTTGTAACTATTGCGACCCCAAACATTCCGGCTCCACATGCCATTCCGATACTTGCAACTGCCCACAATGTTGCAGCTGTTGTTAAACCGAAAACTGTTGCACCATGCCTTAAAACGGTACCACCACCAATAAAACCGATACCAGTTACAACTTGAGCCGCGACACGCGCGGTATCTCTTGTTCCGAATTCATCTCCAGTGACTGAAACCATTGGAAAACCGTATATTGAAATAATTGTAAAAACACATGCGCCAACACAAACCAAAATGTTTGTGCGGAGTCCTGCGTATTTGTTTGTCATTTCTCGTTCTAATCCGACAACAAAACCTAATAACACAGATGATATTAATCTTATGCATATTGAGAGGTCAAATTGTGGTATTAAGTGTTCCATAATTCCAGCCTTTCGTTAAACTAATTGCTCCTACTTTTAGGATCCAGTACATCTCTAATTGTATCACCTATAACATTAAAGGCAAGCACGGCAACGAAAATTAAAATTCCGGGGGTTAAAAGCCAAGGACGATAGATTATGTTTGTGTATTCTTGAGCTTCTTTTAGCATATTTCCCCAACTTGCATCAGGTTGTTGAATCCCTAGTCCTAAAAAGCTCAAGCCTGATTCTGATAAGATATATGACGGAACAGAAAGAGTCATTGCAACGATTACAAAACTTGTGGTTTGAGGAAGAATATGTTTTACGATAATTCTTAATCTTGAGGCGCCGATTGACCTTGCAGCTTGTACAAATTCCTGATTTTTTACAGAAAGCACCATTCCGCGAACAACTCTGGCAAACCCTGCCCAACCTATTAGGGCTAAGATTATTACAATCAGCATAAATCTTTGTGCGCTTGTCATCCCGCTAGGAAGAATTGAGGCTAAAATTATCAATAAATAAAAGCTTGGGATAGACATTACGGCTTCTGCAAATCTCATCATTATGGTGTCAACAATACCGCCAAAATATCCTGAAATCCCCCCATAAAGCAAACCAATAGGGAACAATACAAACAATGCAAGAAAACCGATTGTCATCGAAATTCTTCCGCCAAAAAGAATTCTTGAAAATACATCTCGTCCGTTTATATCAGCCCCTAACAAAAACAGTCTGCCTGCTGTATCTGTTGTAATTAAGTGTCGTTTCATTGGAATAATTCCAAGAAATTTATAAGGTTGTCCTTTGGAAAAGAATTTTATATAGTGTTTTTGGCTTCTGTCTAAAGTATATTTTATTCTTAGGTTTTCTGAATCAAACTCCCTTGTATAATTGTATGTGTATGGTTTTGAAAGGTGATTTGTTTCATCAATTACAAAAATTTTTGAAGGTGGAACATATGCCATAGTTCTGTCAGAAAAATCTTTTGTATAAGGGGCTAAAAAATCTGCAAAAAATAAAGCCAAATAAATCATTCCAAGAACTATCAATGAAATTCTTGAAAACTTATAATTCCACAATTTTTTTAATACTTCTTTAAACATTAGACCTCCTTATACGAGGGTCGGTAATGATAAGTAAAATATCTGCAATTAAGTTTCCTAAAATTAGCATAATTGCCCCCATCATTAGTGATGCCATAACAAGGTTAATATCTGAACGCATAACTGCTTCAAGAATTAAACGCCCCAGTCCAGGATACTGAAACACGTATTCCGTCAGAGCTGCGCCACTTAACAATCCTGCAAATTCAAAACCCAAGAGCGTAATCATAGGGTTAATGGCGTTTCTTAGTGCATGTTTAAATATCACATCAAATTCACTTAGCCCCTTTGCTCTTGCAAATTTTATATAATCACTATCTAATACATCAAGTAAATTGGCTCTCATTTGACGTTGCAATCCGGCTAGTGAAAGCGTAAAAAGTACGGTGACAGGCAAAATGAGATGATGTGTTACATCGCAAACTTGACCTAAAAAACTTTTTTCTAAAAAATCTGAGCTTGTTAGTCCGCCGACCGGAAACCATCCGGTTTTCACTGCAAAAATCAGTAATAAAACCGCAAAGAAAAATGATGGAATAGCCATTCCAATACTTGTTAGAACAGTTAAAATTCTATCTAATGGTGATTTCCAATATAGGGCTGCTACAACTCCAAGAGGAATTCCGACAAGCCAAGTTAAAAAAATTACTATTGTTGTAAGCAGTAGTGTATTCGGAATTCTTTCTTTTAATTTTGTACTAACTTTTTCCCCGTTGGATGTTATCCCCAAATCACCTTTGATAAAAGACTTTGCCCATTTTCCATACTGGATAATTATTGGCTTATCTAATCCCAAACGTTGAGTCTCTTTTTCTAGTGTTTCTTGAGAAACCGAAGGATTAAGGCGTAATTCTGCCAGAGGATCTACAGGGCTTAATCTTATTATAAAAAAGCTGATTAATGACACTATGATTAATAGTGGTATAGATTGTAATATTCTTTTTAATACGTATTTTAGGATTTGCATTTTTTAACTTTCAATTATTTTTCTATATAGATTTCTTCTATATTATGTGTTAATCCGCCTAGCATTGATGGGTACAAGTTTTTGAATTTTGTTCGAATTGCAGATATTACTAAAGGTGAATATATATATATAAAAGGTTTTTCATCATATGCAATTTTTTGGTATTCGTCATAGTATTTTTTTCTTGATTTAAAATCTGTTGCAAGAGCTCCTTTAGTGAATAATTCATCTATCTGTTTTTCCCAAGAAAATCTGTCATCCTTGCTATATCTAGCAGGACGCTGATTAAACATATGCAAAGTACCGTTGGACATCCAGACATTTTTGCCTCCGTTAGGTTCAAGAGGAGAACCGGTTAAACCCATTATGACCATATCCCAGTCATAAGTGTTCACAAGCTTATTCACAAGGGTATTGAATTCAACAGGCTTAAAATTAACTTTCATTCCTAAGTCTTCCAAGTCTTGTTTAACCATAACGCCAATGGCTTCACGTTCAGTATTTCCTGCGTTTGTAAACAAGTCAAACTCAACAGGATTTCCGAATTTATCATATAATTTTCCTTTTTTATCTGTATAAAATCCAGATTTTTCCAAAAATTCTTTGGATTTTTGAATGTTTTTGTCATATGGAGGCAAATCTTTGTTGAGAAATATTGAATTCAAACTTTCTGCAGTATACAAAGGGGCTCCAAGTCCGTTTGCAATATTAAATACCATATTTTTTCTATCAATTGCATAATCGATGGCTTGCCTAAAATTTTTATCCTGAAACCATCGTTGCTTTGTTAGCGGAACATTGTAATCACCTTTATCATTTTTTCTATTATTCAAATTCAGGGAAACAAACATTGTACCGGTATTTGGACCAAGATTGTAGACTTTAAAATCAGAATGTTTTTCGAGTTCTTTAAATCTTGCGACATTTGCCCCTTGTAATCCTATTACATCAAGTTCTCCACCTTCAAATTTAAGAACTTCATTATTGATATCGCCGACTATCAGGTAGACGAGTTTATCAAGGTATGGAAGTTTTTTATCTTGTTTGTTAATTACATAATAATTAGGATTTTTTTCAAAAACAACGCGTTGTGCAGGAACATATTCTTTAAGCTTGAAAGCCCCAGATGTTACAAATTGACTCGGTGTTGTGTTAGTCGATAGAAATGTTTCAAAGTATTCTTTCCCTCTTTTTACTGCAGGTTCAAACACGTGTTTTGGAGCAATTGGAGTTGACAACATTCTTATAAAAGGTGCAAAAGGTTCAGGGGTTGTAAATTTAACGGTATAATTATCGATTTTTTCAACAGTCGGAAGTTTTCCATCGATAATAATAGAATCTCTTGTAGAGGTGTTGCCATAGCCGTCAAGTATAATGTTTTTCCACGTAAAAACGACATCATCTGCTGTAATTGGTTTCCCGTCAGACCATTTTATTCCGTGTCGCAAATGAATAATATAATTCTTGCCATTTACCGAAAAACTTTCGGCAAGTTTTGGAATTGGTTGTCCTGTTGTCGGATGAGTTGAAAGCAAGCCGTCATACATTATTTCTGACATAGCGGATGAAATATTGTCTTTTGAATTAAAGGGGTTAAAAGTTTTGGGACCTTCGCCAATAGTTGAAGCTACAAGAGTTCCACCGAACTTGCCTATTGCGGTTTGTGATTGCAAATAATCTATTCCATTTATCGTAACATTTTTTTGAGTAGGATAGACAGAAATATTTTCTTTAATCTTGGTTTCAGTAATTTCATTTCCTTGTTCAGGTCTATCAATATGTAAACACCCTACACCTAACAATGAAATTAAAACTATTGTAGATACGACATAACCCACTTTTTTCATAAAACAATTTTAGCATAAATAACATTTTGTGAATAGGACAGTTGGAGAATATTGGGATGAAATTATAAATCATTGTGCATTGTTCTGCAAGTTCGGGAATAAATACTTTACTCCGTCATCGCTTCTCCAGCGAACATAACCTGTTTTAGGAGTTTGGTCTGAATCTAAAACAGTTACGAGCATCCAATTTCCTCTTATAATATTCAGGTTAATTAACTCCGGACGATTTATAGTTGAGATGACTTTCTGTTTTTCTTCCGGAGTTCCGTACATGCTGTATACTGTTTCGGGCGCCCCATTTAATATAACAAGTCCATATTTTTTCCCGTACATATTGTAGAAATTAACCCAAGTATTAAATTTGTAGGGATCGTCTTTTTTTATCCATCCCTTCTCGCCTGTTCGATTATTATAAATAACTTCAACCCAGTCATCTGTTTCATCTGTTACCGCCATTAAAGCTAAATCTTTTTTCTGAATATAAACGACAAATAGGTCAGTTAAACTTAGACTTTTGGGGATAACGTTTTCGCTAGTCCAAACAATTTTTTGTTTTATTGTCGCTTTTTCATCAGGTTTGTCATAAATTACTATTGCGTGGTCAACCTGATAAACACCAAAAGTATTTGTATAATTTAAGCTAACAGTATTCGGTACAACATCAAGTGCGAATGCGCTTGTTGCAATAGACAAAAATAACATCAAGGTTAAAATTATTTTTTTCATAAATTACTCCCTGAAAGAAATATCAGCGTAAGCTTTTTGAAGTTTTTCTCTAACGTTTTGCATATTTCTTTCAATAATATCTTCCGTCAAAGTTGCATTTTCGTCCAACATTTTAATTCTAAATGCCAAACTCTTGTAACCCTTTTCAATATTTTCGCCCTGATATACGTCAAATACTTCAGAACCTTTGAAGATATTTTGTTGAACACCACTCTTGATTACTCTTTGAATATCATCAAATGAAACATTTTCATTAATAACAAAAGCGATATCACGTCTTACTTCAGGGAACTGTGCAAGATGTTTAAATCTTGGAACATTTTCTTTAACAATTGAAATAATCGTGTCTAAGTCCAGTTCAAAAATAAACGCATCTTGGTTTAATTTCATTTTATCTTTTAAAATCGGGTGAATTTGTCCGAAATAACCGATAGTTGTTAAGTTTTTACCTAACAAGCAAATTGCTGCACTTCTGTATGGGTGCAAAATTGTGTTACTATCAGCTAGATTTGATTTATCCAAAGCTACAAACTTTATACGTTTTTCAACGCCCAATTCTGCGAACAGATTTTCTAAAATACCTTTTACGGTAAAGAAATCTGATTGAGTCTTAACTTGCCATTTAGAGTTTTCAACTTCGCCTGAGATAATACCTTCAAGCATTTGAGTTTCTTTAACTCCGGAACGTTTTTCATCAGCAGGGGCAACTTTTTTGTAAGTTTTTCCTATTTCATATCCCCAGAATGTTTTTTGACCATTATCGTAGTTGTATTTCAAACAATTAAGTACACTAACAGCAAGAGTTTGTCTTAACATTGTGCTTTCTTCACTTACAGGATTGCAAACCTTAACCGCATTTTCGTCATCATAAGATAACATATATTTATCCATAAGTGATTTTCCATAAGAGATGTCGTAACTATTTCATTCAAACCTGATGCAAGCATCAAATTGTGAACTTTTTTAAGGACTTTTTCTTCTAATGAGATTACCGGAGTTTGCATTTTTTGAGGAAGAGTGTTGCTAATTTTATCGTATCCGTTAATTCTCGCAATTTCTTCAATCAAATCAATTTCTCTGGTAACGTCATATGCCCTGAAAGATGGCACTAAGAATTTTGCGGCAGCTACGTTTCCACCGAGTTTTTTAAATCCAAGATTAACCAAAATAGAATCACATCTGTCGGGAACAATTTCGGTTCCAAGCATTCTCTTAACTTGAGAGTATCTTAAAGTGATTTCAATCGGTTCAAGTTTGTTTTGTCCGGCTTCAACGACACCAACAATTTCAGCATCAGCAAGCTCAACAAGCAATTGCATTGCACGCATTAAAGCAGGTTTAACAGCTTCGATATCTACGCCACGTTCAAATCTTGCACAAGCTTCACTTCTGTAGCCTACACTTCTTGAACTTTTTCTGTTATATGATGGAGTGAAGTATGCAGCCTCAAGTGCAACTGCTGTTGTATTGTTATCTATTTCAGAATTCAATCCGCCAAATACACCTGCAATACAAACCGGTTTTTCTTTTGTTGCGATAACAACAGTGTCATTTGTCAAATTACGTTCAACTTCGTCTAATGTAACAAGCTTTTCGCCTTCTTTAGCTCTTCTTACACAAAGGTAACCGTCAAGTTTATCCATATCAAAAGAGTGAAGAGGAATACCATATTCAAGTAGAACATAGTTTGTAATATCGACAACATTATTGATTGTACGAATTCCGGATGCTAATAATCTTTTTTGCATCCAATCAGGTGACGGCTTAATTTTAATATTTTTCAAAAGCCCTAGAGAATAATACTTACAAACATCATTGTCTAAAATTTCAACTTTAAACTTGTCTGTAGAGAAATCTCTTGTTGCTTGAAGAGGAGAAAATTTTAATGCAGTATTGAATAAAGAACTCAATTCCCTTGCAACTCCGATTACAGACATTTGATCCCCTCTGTTTGCAGTTGGAGCAACGTCAAGAACTGTATCTTTTTCAAAACCGAGTACATTTACTAAATCTTCGCCAACTTTTACATCAGGCAAAAATCTGTTAAGTACTAAAATCCCATCTTCTTCTTGATAATTTCTTTCAGAAACACCTAGTTCATCGGCAGAGCATAACATTCCTTGAGATTCAACTCCGCGGATAACCGCAGGAGTAAGAGTGAACATTTCACCGGTTTTTCTGTCTAAAACTTGGCTTCCAACTGATGCGTACGGAACAATTTGTCCTTCTTTAATGTTTTGAGCACCACAGACAACTGTTTTTACACCGGAACCTGTATTAACTGTTACAAGGTGTAAATGGTCTGAATTCGGATGATTGTCTATTTTTTCGATTTTAACTGTTTTTATGTTAGTGAATTTGGGTTTTACTTCTTCAATACCCTCAACCTCTAATCCGCTCATTGTAAGTTCGTGAGCCAATTGGGCATCATCTACGTTAGATAAGTCTACAAATTCGTTTAACCAATTTACTGATACTTGCATTTAATACTTCCCTCTTTCAATTATAACTATGCTTAAATGGTATAACAAAAAGGAAAAGTTGTAAACGTTATGTAAAATTTTTACAACAAAGCTTTTTACTTTTGCTTAACTTTTCCAATAAGAGCAAACATGATGTAACTTGGCGCAACTCCACCGACAAGTAGTATATTGGAGATAGTTTCTGGTGTAGCGAGCCAATACTTAGGTGCTATAGATTTAAAATGCAAATATGCATAAACAGACATTATTATACAATCAAAAAATATAGCTGCAAAGATTACTAAGGTTTTAACTTTGTTGTTGTATAAAAATGTATTTAGAAATTTATACATGCTGGTTGAGGCGCCTAACTTAGTAGAGCAAAGATATATATATTTGAATAAATAAATTTTTAACCATAAATACCCAAACCAAAAGACAATTGCCGATATAAAACCTGCGAAAAGTTGAGTGTTTTCATCAAATGGTGATGTCGCAGCAACTACTGCTACTGTCATTGCTACATTTACGATAATGTATCCTACAAGAGTTGAATTTCCAAATATCAGGTTTGCTATTACAAAAGCAAAAATCAGCCGCCTATCTTTAACTTTTACAAACCGTTTATGACTTTCAGTTTCATAGTAACTCATGCTTATCATTATAACACAATATCTAGTTGAAATTTGGGAATTGTTGAATTATATTTTTCGGAACGATTACATCAACAATTATATAGTAAGGTTTTATATCATCCATTTCTTGAAGTTTTCGTCCAACGCGTCCTTTGACACTTGTTCTGCCTTCATTAAAGTTGTAAAAATCCACAAGTTGTAGTCGCAAATTCCCAAAGTCATCTATTTTACAATTTTTAATTCCGGCACTATGAAAACTTGAGTATAAATCTCTATCATCATTGTTAAAGGTTATATTTCTTGATAAAATTGTTTGACCTTGAACTAATTCAACATAATTATCTTGAACAAATCTCGCTATAGCAGCACTTTCAGCAATTTTATGCGCCAAAGAACTATCGTTGTTCATTATGATAACTTTACAATCAGAAGCAGTAGATTCTAATTCAACTCTCTTTTTTATATTTTCTTTATCATATTTATTGTTTAAATCATTAATGCTATTATAAATTTTACCATTCTTTTTAATGTAAGCATCAGATGACTTATCATTTAGTGCAATTTTAAATAATTCATACGATTCTGGCATATTGTTTTCTTTACTATGTTTGAAACCATATAATAATGAAGTCTGCTTTGATGCAATAATAACGGCAATGTCATCTGTAAGTTGTAAGCCTTGTTTTATATTAATTATATGGTTATTTTTTATATTTGTCAAAAATAAAGTACAATCGTTTATTAAATTTTCTATTTCATTAATATTTACTTGTATTTCTTTTTCTAGTTTTCTTATTGCATTTTTTTCCTCTTCTCTTAGAATTTCAATATTTATAAGTTCTTTATATTTTATTAATCTAAAATAATTCCCATTTAAAATATTGAGCAAATTTTTCAATGGTTCTAAGTTCATTCTAATTTGTTCTCCAATATTTTCGATTTCCGCATTCAATTGATTTTTATTCTCTTCTACAAGCTTATCCGCCTCTGTTTTACTTGTTACTGATTCTACCCGAGTATTATATCGTACTTCTAATTTGCATTTGCAATTTGGATGTGGATGTGGAGGGACATCCTTAAATGATTTAAAAACTTTCCCATTCAATGATAAGCACTGCATACATGCATTGGCTTCTGATATCCATTCATACTCCAAGTCAACAAGATTTGCATCATATAATTTTATTGCCCCATAATTTTATAGCCATTTGATTTTTTAAATTCAGAAGTCATTTTTGTAATCCTTTCTCTTTTTACCACCGTTACTATTATTTCGGATTTTACACGCAAA
>SAMEA3663006__coassemble_723_pt1 | contig 11730 bp, 5 predicted proteins | sample SAMEA3663006__metabat2_low_PE_025 | metagenome-assembled genome bin SAMEA3663006 (sample SAMEA3663006) | pig gut metagenome | biome: pig gut; feature: pig-associated habitat; material: faeces | place: France | collected 2012
AGGCCCTCAACAAGTTGCAGCGGAACATATTTTAGTAAAAACAGCAGCAGAAGCTGTCGCAATCAAGAAAGAAATCGACAACGGCGGAAGCTTTGAGTATTATGCACAAAAATATTCACTATGTCCGTCAGGACAAAACGGCGGATATCTTGGCTATTTCGGGCATGGGCAAATGGTACCCGAGTTTGAATCTAAAGCTTTTTCAATGAATGTCGGAGAGGTTTCATCTCCGGTTCACACCCAATTTGGATGGCATTTGATTAAAGTTGTTGATAAAAAGTAATTTATACTAAACTTAAATAATTATTACGTCTTTTTACTGACTTAAGTTTTTCCATTCTTGCTTTTGCAAATTCTGCGTTAATATCAAGAGGACGTTTTTGTAAAAACTTTCTGTAATATCTCTGAGCATCTTTTTGTTGCCCTGTTTTGTCAAGACAAGTAGCAATCCCCAAATATGCAGGCGAATATGCAGGGTGAACTTTTATTAATTCAACTAAAACACTCATAGCTTCAAGATATTTGCCAAGTTTCATCAAAAGAGTTGATTTATGCTCGTAAGCTTTTACAAAATTAGGAGAATTTTCAATAAGCTTTTGGTATACCATAAGAGCCATATCCTCTTCTTCTGCCAATTCATGAGCAATCCCTAACTGCAAAATCGCATTCGGGTTTTCGGGATTAATTTGAATTGCCCTTACAAAGTTTTTTATTGCTCCACAAGGAATTCCCTCTAACAAGTGGCAAATTCCCAACTCATAAAATACTTCATAAAATTCCGGATTTAACTCTGAGGCAATTTCAAGGTTCTTTATAGCCTTTGCATATTTTCCAAGATGTTTATAGCAAATCCCTAAGCCGTAATAAGAATTTACGTCACTTCTGTTTAATAAAATTGCATTTAAGTATATAGCAATCGCCTCTTTATATAACTTATTTTCGCAAAGTGAATTTGCCTTTTCTAAAAAATTTGCAGCTAAATCTGCTTTTAATACAATATTTTCTTCTAAACTCTTGTCTGCGCTCGTGCTCAAAATAACCTCTTTTCCACAAATCTATTTTACTTTTTTATTCAAAATGAAAGAACAATCATAGGATTTATAACAATCTCAATCATTGGATTTATTATTTTTCTTGTGCTATAACTTTGTTATGAAAAAAGCATTTATTGTGTTGGTTTTAATACTAGGGATATGCAATCAGGTTTTAGCGGAAGAAATTGTTCTTGAGGGCGTTACACCTGAAAAAATTGAACTTCCCAAAACAAATGTTAAACTTAAAACCTCTCTTGTTATTAACGATGAAGCCGTTATGCAAGAAATAATTAATAAGCAAAAAGAAAAGGACTTGGAAGACATTGAAGCTTTATGGAAAGGAACAGTTGACAACAATCAAGTTATTGGGTTTGCGCTAAAAAAGCTTGCAACACCTGAAAGTCAACGCCGAATACATGCCTCTCTTATGTCAAAAACATTATCAGCACTGGTGGCAGGAGCATCTTTTGCACCAGCAATGATGGGCGGAGATTACCTTATGCAAACATCAGCCTTTGCAGCAGGCAGACTTGCACAAAACCTCATTAACAGAAAAAATGTGCCATCAGAAGTGCCATTGACTGATACGGAAATGATTGAACTTGCAGGATTGATTGAAAATCTTCAAGATAGAATTATTAATTCATATTACAACTACAAAGGTGCATTAAACCAATTAAAAGAAACTCGTTCAAGATTACTGTTGTATAATAAGAATTACTCAAAAGCGATGGAAGAAGACGATTTGCTGGAAATCACTATATCATCATCTTTATATGACGATATGACTATAGAAGAATTCTATTATTTGCAACAAGCCAAAAAATATCATATGGAACTACAAAGACTTGCTGGGAAAAAAGTTGTAGACAGCTTGAACATGTATCAATATGATGTAAACGCAACATTATTTAAGGGAAAGGATTAAGACAAATGAAAAAAATATTAATGGTTGCTCTAGTTTGTTTTCTTTCACTTCCTGCATTTTCATCAAATGTTACACTTGATGATTTAAATGATGTGAGCGTAAAAGACCCTGCTTTTCGCGTAGGTTTAACCGATACACCGGAAAAAAAATATGTTGAAATCAAACAAAATTATAAACAAGAAACAGTCAAAGCAGACACAAGAGAAATAGACTCAAGCGACTTAACATATGCAGATTTAAGCATAAAGAGGATGTCCAAAGAAATTGCCAAAGAGCTTGAAATGGACGAAGCGAATATGTATGAAGACCTAACGCTTTTATGGCAAGGAGCTGCTGCCAAAAGTGATACGATAAGTTTTGCTTTATACAAACTTTCAAACCCCGAAGAAGACAAACCGAATGAAAAATCTATAAAAAAAGTTCTTATGACAATTGCCAGTATGTCTACAATGGTTGGTGCCGGAGTCGGAAACCCAATTTTAGCTACAAGCTCAATGTTGGGAAGCAACATCTTTGGAATCATGTCACAAGATACTAAAGCACTAAACTACAAATATACAAAAGTTACGGATGCTGATATGATTATTCTTATCAGAAAAATTGAAGATTTGCAGCAACAAACAGTTAATCTATATACTGATTATATGACTTCAAGAGAAATGCTTGAAAAGTTAAGCAAAATAGTTAACCAACGTAAAAAATACTATGATGCTTCTCAAGATTTGTCACGTGAACTTATTCTTATAACTGATGCCTATTACCGTTCGTCAATTGACGAACAAAACAAAGCACGTTCAACATTTTACTCAAAGCGCGCAGCATTGGAACAATTTGTTGGCAGTGATGTTTTTAAGCAGTTTGAAGAAAACTTAAAAAAACGAGATAGTGAAGAAAATTAGATGTTGAAATTTATACCGTACGAAATAAAAAACGGACAAGAAAATATGCAAATCGATAGTGATTTGCTTGATTATGCAATTGCAAACAAGCTTAATTACCCGATATTCAGACTATATGGATGGAAACCGGCATGTATTTCACTTGGAAGAAATCAGTCTGATGAATTTATCGATAAAGAATTTCTAAAACAAGAAGGTATAGACTTAGTTCGGAGATTAACCGGCGGAAGAGCACTTTTGCACGATAATGAAATAACTTACAGTTATATTTGCCCGACAAGTTATTTAAAAAACGGCGAAAATGTCACAAAATCATATATTGAAATCTCTCAAATTTTAATAGACAAATTCAAAAAAATAGGAATAGAGCTTAATTTCGGAACAACAAAAAAAATTAACACCAAATTTGATTATTGTATGCTAATTTCTACAGGTGCAGACTTGTGTTATGAGGGGAAAAAACTTATCGGCTCGGCACAATGCCGAAAAAACGGCTATATTCTGCAACATGGTTCAATATTGTATGATTATGATAAAAAACTTTTGGAAAAAATTTTTCACGAAGAGGTTAATACAGAGTCAATAACATCGATAAAATCAATTAATCCAAATATCACAAAGGAAGATATTATTAATTTATTCCAAAATGATTAATGTTCAGCCTAAACGTTGACAAATTGTCACCAGTTGAAATTAACTATGCACTGAAAAGATTTTCTACATATTCAGATATATCTGGATATGAATTCGGGTCAGAAGGATTGAAATTAAACCACGGGTCATCTGCCGGAGTCATATCATCTGCAAGGTAGTTTGCTTTTCCGTTTCTTTTAATTCTATCACTGTTACCATCATATAAACTATCGTATATAGCATAATCAGCATCATTACTTAAATCTAAATTCATATCTTTTGCAGTACCTGTATTGTACTCATATCGATAAAACAATCTTCCATTGTCACCCATTGCCCTATCTCCAACAATATTTGAGCCATTTATATTAAGTCCGTTATTTTTTATAATATAGTCCAAATCTCTTGCAATTTGTTCCATCTCTACATTATTTCTAGGGTAAATAGTGAAAGCTTTTCCTTCTTGAACGGTTCCATTAAAAACATGAACACCTGATTCTGCATGGAATGTTTTCCAATCAATACCATGGTCTTTTAAATATGGAATCAATGCTTCTGACATTTGTTGCCAATCATGCTCATCAACTGAGTACATATGCATTTTCCATGCGCCGTGGTGTTGGTCTGCAGGAGTATAACCTTGAAACTGAGTTCCCTCCCAAAGTTCTGTACCTGCAAACAACTCTTTATTATCTTGATAGAAACGTTCATGATTTTTCACTGGAGTATTTTTATTAATTTTATATTTATTTAAGCGTGGATTATTGTATGAAACTCCAGAAGCTTTAACTTGTCCTTGTCTATTATAAGTAGATGTTTCAAAACGAACTTCTCTTGTTTGGTTAACTGATTTTGTACCTGATACAAATGTTCCATTTGAAGATATATCTCTAACAACGAAACCATCTCTTGTTTTTGTAATTTCAAGGTGTTTGCGTGACACTGTATCATCAGCCCAAATCTGAATATCTCCGTCACGTCCGATTGTTAATGTTTGACCATCTTTCATTTGTTTCATACGATTTTTAATTTCAGGAGATGACAAATCAATTGTAGAATTACCTATTCTAAATACTTCATTACCCTTAATTGCAAATTCTTGTCCTTTAGGTAATTTATCTCCTACATTAAATTGAGAAACGCTTTGACTAACTTTGTTAGAATTTTGTGCTCTATTAGTTTGATTAGAAGTAACTGGTTTATTTACAGATTGTCCAGAAACAACATTCTTTTCATTCATATTGATAGAATCATTAAATAAGTTTTCAGCTTCACCATTAACAACGTGGTTATTTGATTTTGGTGTAGTTGTTTTTTCGTTATTTAACATTTTCAAATATGGATCTTCAACATTATCAGGTTTGTAAGTTGTTCCACGTTCAGCACCTTCATGTCTGTATGACAAGAAACCGCTATCGCCAACTTGATGTTCGTTTGCAACTGTTCCTGATGATTTCAAGCCACTTTGTTTAAATCTTGTTTCAAGATCTTTTGCTGCTTGTAGAAATTCATCTTCTGAACGGAAGTATACAGTAAATGCCTTTCCTGTTTGAGAATGAAAACCTTCACTATTTGTAGCATTTCTAATCGCATTAAATTCATCTTCACTAATCTCAGACATAGTTTTGTACATTATTTTATTTTCTTGAAGATATGGCATAGCAACTTGTGCTGCATTTGCCCATTCTTGCGGACTATTTGCATATATATGCATTTTCCATGGAGTGTTTATTGTTTCATTCATTTTATTATAATCTGTAATAAAATTACCTGTTCCGGAAGACTCATGTATCTCATAACGCCATCCTTGGACATCAATAAAATATGGTTTTCCATCTTTCATTACACTTAAAGATTTTTTAGAATCATCCCAATTAACCGCTCTATCATTTACCATTTTTTGATAAACAGAATTTGCCTCTTTTTCAGTTGTAACAACTTTTATACTGCTAGAACTTGTATTGGAAGTTGTCTTAAGTGAATTTTTCAAACTGCTGATTTTAGCTTCCAATCTATCAGTTAAACTATTAAGAGCTTCTGCATATTTTGAGAATTTTGTACTAATTTTATTTCTGATTGCTGCAACATTAACCATAGAAGTTAAGTTTGAAATTTCATTGTAAATAGATACAAACGATTGTTTCATATTGTCTGGCAAATCCTTAATAACTTGTTTTATATGAGCTTTTGTTGTTTGGGTAGATTTAACACTATCCATTTTTTGTCCTGAAACATGTTTTTCTGATGTTGATTGAGCAGGTTTGTTTTCAACCGTATTGTTTTGCACTTTTTCAACTGCAGGTTTTTGTACTGCTTCATTATTATTATTGATTTTATTTGTATTATTTTGAACATTATTTTCAGGTTTTACTTCAACAGGTTGAGGAGCTGTTTCTTGTGGTTTCTGAGCAGGAGCCGGAGCTTCGTTTACTGCTTGCATTTCTTCTTGATATATTCTTTGTTGTTCAGTTGTAAAATCTGCAGTTTTGCCATCATCTGCAACTTGTGCTTTTTTAGGTTCAGCAGTCACAACATTAGTTGCACTTTGTTTTGCTTTCAAAATGTCAACTTTATCTTGCATATCTCTGATTAATTTCTTTTGTGCAGAAGATTTTTTAATATTGTTATTCTTCATTTTATCAATGATGTTTTGCAAATCTTCAACTGAATTTGATTTTGCAGAAAAAGCTCTGATTGATTTCAAGCTATCTTCTGACAAGCCTTTGTTAGAAGAAATTGCATCATCAAGAGTTGTTGTAATTTGTTGCATATCAGCTTTGTTAGCTCTGATAGATTTCAATTTTGTTTCAGCTTGGTTAACCAAATCTGCTGCGTGATCTTTGCCTTGAACTTGGTAAACATGCATATTGCCTTTATAATCTACGCCAACTCTGTTTTTGATATCTGCAATAAATTTTTCAACATCTTCTTCTGTTTTTACATTATTAACAAGGTTATCTCTCAAAGTCGCTGCATCGTGAGAGCCGATAGCACCTGTTTTGCCTTCCATAATATTTTCAGAAGCTTTATTTACGTTTGTATTAATTTCATCAACAATTTCAGAAGCTCTAGCAGGTTCTGTAGGTTTTACTTGTCCGGCTTTAATTTCATTCATTCTTGTGTCAATTTTTGCCAAAATTGCTTCTTTATCTCTTGTTCCGTTTGACCAACCTTCAACAGCTTTTTTAGCTTTTGCTAAATCATCAAGGCTTGAAGAATCCAATGCAATTCTTTCTTTGCCAACAGATACAAAACCGCTTGCATCTTCAATATTTTGTTTCAACTCTCTGCCTTGTGCTCTTGATTGTACTTGTTGATAATCTGCTGCTTGATGTGCCTTTGCAACTTCTTTAGGAGTACCGTTTTGAGCAATATCACGAACTTCGGTTCTGGCATTTTCCATTTTTTCAGCATTCAATTTTCCGCCAGAATGATGTGCTGCATCACCTGTCGCATGCATTACACCTTGAGGTGTTTGTGCTTTTGGTGCTTCAACATGACTTTTACCAAAACTTGCATGACCGGCAGCGTTAAAGATTACTGATGTAACCATATCTTCAGCACTAATTGAAGCTTCTCCAGTTTGTGCTTTATTTATCATTGCAGAAGTTCCGGCATCAGAAGCAACTTCTGCAGCAGTACCAGCAACTCTGCCCATAGCACCAAGTTCATCTAAATAAGCTGCCGCACCACCAACATGATAACCAACTCCGGCTGCTGCTGCATTGGATGCGAAGTTTTTCTCAGCTTGACTACGTGCTTCCATTGAATCGCCTTCCGCACTAGTCATTGTATTTAATCTTTCTTTGCCATACATTACAGCACCACTTGTAGCACCTGTAACAGTAGATTTTGCAATGTTTACGGTACTTGTTAAGTGTTGACCGGCTTTAAGTGCTGCTTGTCCTACTTTCGATTCTGACATTGCAGCTTTTGCAGTCGCAGCTGCTAATTTTTGAGCTGCTGCTAAATTTTTCACAACGCCAATTTCTTTAACCGTCTTACCGGCAGCATCCAATGCTCGAACAACTTTAAAAGTTTTAACTCCGTTAACAACAGATGATAATACTTTTACTGCACCACCACCAACAGGAATGGTTGCAACAGTTATAATTCCGTCAACAGCCATTTTTCCATAAGCTTGGTGTTGTTGATATCGAGTATTAGTTTCGTTCATTTTTTCAGTTACAATATCTAATTCTTTTGAATAATCTTCGAAACTGATAGGATTACCTTTTGCATCTGTCAATTTGCCCTCTGCAGCTAATTCAAGATTGTGCAACATATAGCTTGAATGTTCACCAAGTTTTGCAAGTGATTCTCTTGTAATACCCAATCCGTAAGTATTTCTTAATTTGTTAATTAAGCTATCATAATTACCTTCTTTAGCAGTAATAGATTGAAATTCATGTTTGCTTTGTTCTAATGCTTTTTTAATATTTTCATATTGAGCTTTGTTTGCACTGATTTCATCATTTGAAAGATTTGAAGATTTTGTTTCAAATTTAAGTTTCTTTTCATCAAAACCTTTTTGAGCAAGATATGTTTTTAATTTAGGATCTTGATCAACCATTTTCTTGAATTTTGCATAAGATTCAGGACTATTCAAAACTTTGTACAAATTATCCATTGAAAATTCAGCATTTTTTGCATTGTTCATTTGGTTAGCAACACTTGAAAAAGCTGTACCTGTAGCCATTGAACCTGTTGAATATATATTTGGTTTTGCTGCATTTGCAGAATATAATGAAGATTTTAATTCGTTCAATGCAATTTCTGCTCTTTCATCCGCACTAAAGTTACCATAGCCAACTTTTGCAAGTCTTGTATGTGGTACTGTATCTTTCAATGAAGGTTCACCTTTTTCATTTAAAAGTTCATCAATTTTTGCATAAACTTCTGCATCATTGCTATCTATTGCAGCATCTTTTGCTTGGTCAACCAAACCTTTTGCCATTTTGTGTTCTTTTGCTTCTTGCAAATAGTAAACACCTTCTTCTGCTTTAGTTCTAATAATTTCGTCAGAAGTCAAGAAGTTTTCTTGCGGATCTATTAACTTGTTATTTGCTACATGAATTGAATCTGCATCGCCTTCACTTTGATGATAAATCAAAGTGTTAATTGCTGATTGATTTTTGAAGTATGCTTGATTGCCGTGTTCTTGATTATATTTTGCTGCAGCTCTATTGGCATTATCAAAATCTGTTCTGTTACCAATTGCATCAAGACCTGATTGCAAGTTTTCTTTAGTTTTACCATATTCTAAAATATTTGTTTGGATAATTTCATCTCTTCTGCTTTGATCTTGAATTGCATTATTTTTAACCAATTGAGCATTGTTTACATATACTTCTGAACGTTTAAGTTCACTACCTTGGAATTGTTCATAAGCAGTTTTATATTCATTATCTGCCTTATAACCTTTTGCTTGATAGTGTTGTTCTACCTTGCTAAGAACTCCGGGACTGGAAATACCTGAATTAGCTTTACTCATCAATTCTTCATCTGTACCCCAGCCATCAGCTGCTTTGTCTAAGTCTTGAGTAACTTTTTGAGCAATTTGTTTTTCAATTTGATTTGCGTTTAAAGCTTGTCCTTTTTCATCGAAATACCAATAAGTACCATCTGAACTTTGAGCATATTTAATACCATTTTCTAAATATGTAGCCTTACCATGTCCCGCATCAATTGCATCAGAAGCTTCTACATAACCGTCTTTCAAGATTTTTCTATCTGATAAATCGGTTTTACTTTTACCTCCTGATAAGGTTGATGTTTTGCCCGTCCAATCTGTAACAGTCATTCTACCGTGTTTATCTCTAACAGCACCATCTGTATAATATGCACGGTTATTAATTACAACACGTTTTTTACCAGCTTTAACATTTGCAACATCGACTTTTACATATTGAGTTTTTAAATCTTTTTTATCGTGAGAAATTACGTGAATATTACCCTTTTTGTCCTTTGCTATAGTTCTACCATATCCAGCTTGCCCAACAACAGTATATTTATTACCCTTTTCATCTGTAATAGATGTGCGGGCACCTATATGATTCTTAAGTCCAAGTTCTTTGTATGCCTTGTTTTCTGCAGCTGCTCTTGCTTTAGCTTCTGCTCTTTTTTGTGCTCTAATTTGTTCATCTCTTGCAAATTCTGCTTTTGCACATTCAGAAGACTTTCTACCTTGAAGAGCTTTTTCATCTGCTTCTATTTCTTTCGGAATTTTAACTTCATCGCCAACATTAAAATATTTTTTACCATTCAATAATTCTTTGTTTGCGTTTTTAATTTCTTCTTCTGTTACACCAAATTTCTTTGCCAAATCTGCAACAGATTCTCCATTTTGAACAACAACAGAAGTATTACCGGTACCGTCATATTGAATTGAATACGTTTTACCGTTAACCATTTTAGTCTGAGATAATTTTTTGTTATTTGCGTTATAAACATTGTGAGTTTTTCCACTCTCATCCGTAATATCTTCAACAACACCTGTTTCACTTTTCGTTCTTACAGTTGTTCTATTTGCAGCAGGTTCTGTAATAGTTTCGGTAACAGATTTATCAGCATTGTAAGTATACTTAGAATGTTTTTCTTTTGCAGGAATTCCTTTGTTATCAATTTTTGAATCAAGAACTTCTGCTTCATCTTCGTATTTATAATTTTCTTCTGTAGTACCTTTTTCTACCTTTTTAGAAGACTTTTTACCATTCTCATAATTTACGGTTGTTGTAGTGTTAGTATCAACTTCTTTTTCAACAGTTTGTTGAATAGTTTTACCATCTTCTGCGTACTTAGTAGCTTTTGTATCACCATTTTGTGCAGTTACTGTTTCTTGTTTTAATTTATAATCTTCTGTAACCTCTTTTTTAACAGTATTACCTTGCACATCTTTATTTATAAGTTCTTTGCTTCTATCTGAATTTACAATTTCTTGAGAACCATCTTTATAAGTTATATGAACTTTTCCTTCAACAACTTCCGCATTTGCAACATCTTCAGTATTTTCTACATATTTGTTTAGAAAATTTTTCAAATCTTTTTTCTTCAAATCTTCTAAACCATTTTCTTTTAAATATGATTTTGCTTCCTTTTTAGAAATTTCACCATCATTAGAAGTATCCAAAGCATTATAAAGTTTATCGATTTCACTTTTGTCGATAACACCATTTTTATCAGCATCAATTGTTTTGAAAAGTTTGATTTCCTTTTCTGTCTTAAGATCAGTTTCCTTAAGACCAGTCTTCAAATTTTTCAAAAACTCGCCTGATAATTTTCCAAATTTAAATGAATTTACGTTATCGACCAACTTAATTACTCCAATTATTTTCCGTAATTAGAGTAACGACAACATATTCATAGAACTTTAGGCACAGTTCGCCTATGCTATGCTATGCTATGCTATGAGGCATTATAGCTGGATTTCAGCCTATTTAAAACTCATCTTTACATTTCGTTACATTCGGCTTTTGGCGGGCTTTTTGGCTTACATTTTCCACTTAACTTTATCTAATTTTTTTGTCTTTTACTCTTTTTTTCTTGCTGGTTTATTAAAAATCATTCCAGTTCTCCGTACCACTTTTTCGAATATTACATTCTTTGCGTTACGTACCTATTTTTATAGAAATGTAGATAATGTAGAAATGTAGGTCACGTGCTAAAAGCAAAGTAGGGTGGCGAAAAGCGTAAGCGGTTCCCACCTATTCAGCTACGGCATTCCTCTCCCTTTGCTTCCCGAAGGTAGAGGGAACTTTTAAACACACCTTCCTGAAACATCAAAAAGAAACATACAAAAAAAAGAGAACTAAACTTGCGTTCAATTCTCTTTTTCTTAAATTAGGTGTCGGCAACGAGCTATCTTCCCAGGCGGTGGCCCGCCAAGTATTTTCGCCGCTATGAGTCTTTACGACCGTGTTCGGGATGGGAACGGGTGGTTTCCTCACGCTTGGTCACCGACGAATTCTTCATTCGTGCAGCGCACACTCAAAATTGCATAATGATTATAAACTTCGCTTTCATCAACTTACCTTTTTTACTCTTGCCGTTCTTTTTTAATCACCGGCTTAAGCATATTAGGAAAAGCCCTCGTCCTATTAGTATCAGTCGGCTGAAAATGTTGCCACTCTTACACCTCTGACCTATCAACCAGATAATCTGTCTGGGGACTTACTAGCTTGTGCTATGAGAGATCTTATCTTACGGTGGGCTTCGTACTTATATGCTTTCAGCACTT
>SAMEA3663006__coassemble_837_pt1 | contig 10629 bp, 8 predicted proteins | sample SAMEA3663006__metabat2_low_PE_025 | metagenome-assembled genome bin SAMEA3663006 (sample SAMEA3663006) | pig gut metagenome | biome: pig gut; feature: pig-associated habitat; material: faeces | place: France | collected 2012
CGGAATGGTGATTTTTAGGGCATTTGCGACATCAGGTAGAATTCCCATCATGGAAAATTCAGCCATTCCGAGTCCAAATGTTCCAAATGCCAGTGAAATTAGTCCTTTTAAAGTTCTGTCTATCATTTTTGTTAAACTTTGTCTTTTTGATTTGCTATTAAATATTGTTCGAAAATTTCCGCCGCATCAGCTACCAAATCGGCACATGGGCGTTTTTTATAATAGGTTTCTGTTCTTTCAGATGGGGTTGGGGCACTTGAGGTTTCTACGCCTTCCAAAAGTTCTCTGCAAATTATACTTCCGTTTTTATCTTTAAACATTTTTGCAATTTCTTGTATTCTTGCGTAATGTTGAGCTTTCGCAAGCGGATTTTCTGTTGAGTCCGGTCCATACTGCAATCCTGCCGCCATAAACATGCCAGTTACAGCTCCGCAAACTTCACGCATTCTTCCCATTCCTCCGCCAAAAGAAGAAGAGAGTTTCATTGCAGTCTTGAAGTCAAGTCCTAGTTCTTCGCAAAACGCTCCAATTACTGCTTGGGAACAATTATATCCTTCTTTGAATAATTCTTGTGCTTTTTGAGCATGGTTCATTATAAAATTTCTCCTTATAAGAAAATTATATAACAAATTGCTATTTTTTAGTCGAGAAATTTTTAATTATATTTGTTTAATTGCAGACTGTGTTTTTTAGATGAGTTTCCTCATTTCTCCTCGTATAATCCTTATCATCCGCTACTTTAGGTAGTATTTTTTTATTTGTATATATTTCATATCGGTTTCGTTTTACGTTTTATTTAAAGTTTTTTTGCAAAATAGTCTTTTTGAATGAGTTTATAGTATACTTGTTTCTAAAAGAGGGATAAAATGATAAAACTTGTAGCTTTTGATGTGGATGGTGTTCTTACAGACGGTAGTATTACTTATGATGAGAATGGTGTAGAGTATAAAACTTTCAATGCAAAAGATGGGCAAGGAATTGTTCGTTTAAATAATGCTGGGATTGTTACTGCAATTATTACAGCAAGAAATAACGGTACTGTTACCAAAAGGGCTCAAGATTTGAGCATAAAAGAACTTCACCAAGGGCAAAAAAATAAAATTGCTAAATTGGATGAGTTGTTAGAACAGTATCATTTAACTTATGCTGAGGTAGCTTATATCGGTGATGATTTGCCTGATATGGAAATTTTAAGTAAGGTGAAAATAGCAGGGTGTCCGAATGATGCAGTGGATGAAATTATAAATATTGCAAATTGGCGAGCTAAAAAAAATGGCGGCAGAGGAGCTGTTAGAGAGTTTTGCGATTATATATTAAAATACAATGATGAGGAGAATAAATAATGTACGAAATAAAAACACAAGCGTTTTTTTCAGCAGCACATCATCTGTTAAATTATGATGGTGAATGTGAAAATCAGCATGGACATAATTGGATGGTAGAAGCTTATGTTAAGGGGGAAACTCTTGATAAAAGTAATATTCTAATTGATTACAAGGTGTTGAAAAAAGAACTTAATGCTGTATTGGATTTGTTAGATCATAAGGATATTAATGAAGTTCCTGAATTTAAGGGGGAAAGTCCTAGTAGCGAGATGATTTCTGCTTTTATTTACACAAAATTAAAAGAAAGAATTGTACAATTAAGTAAAGTTTCTGTTTGGGAAACTCAGACATCTTGTGCAAGTTATTATGAAGAAGACGTATAGTGGAGTGTAAATAAAAATGAATTTAATACAAGCAATTTTGATGGGGATAGTCCAAGGGTTGAGCGAATTTTTACCTATTTCAAGTTCAGCTCATCTTGTTTTTACTTCAAATTTTTATAAAGTTTTTAAAGGAATAGAAATTGTTCAACAGTCAAACGAAGAAGTGTTTTTCGACATTATGGTGCACTTAGGGACTTTGATTGCTGTTTTGATTTTTTTCAGAAAAGATATTTGGGAAATTTGTAAAGCGCTTTTTAATGCAATTAAAACAAAAGATTGGACAGATTCAAAGGCAAAAATGGGTGTATATATAATTATAGGTACTATTTTGACTATAGTTTTGGCGTTACCGATTAATGAAGTTGCCGAAAAATTGGTCTTTCGCCCTGATATTGTTGGTGTTTTGTTGTTTATTACAGGCGTTGTTTTATTGCTGAGTGAACGTTTCTCAAAATCAGTTAAGGCAAAAACTTCAGAAGTGTCTTTAAAGACTTCTATATTAATAGGTTTAGCTCAAGGTTTGGCTGCTCTTCCCGGATTTTCACGTTCAGGGTGGACTATCGCAACAGGATTGTTTAATGGTATGGATAGGACATCTGCTGCCAGATATTCATTTTTGTTGAGTATTCCTATAATTTTAGGGGCTTCAATGGTTTATCCGCTAGTGAAAATTGATATTCATGAAGCTGTTACATACAATTGGCTTGCAATCGGCGCAGGAACTATTGTTTCTGGAATTGTAGGCTATTTGTGTATTAAATATTTCATGAAATTTGTTTCTAAATTTTCATTGGGCTTCTTTGGATATTATTGCCTTGTTATGGGGCTTGTTACAGCGGTGTTTTTTGCATTAAATTAATGTAAAAAAATGTAACAAACATTTAAATCCTAGCAAAAAAAAATATTCATAGGTCTTATATATGCAGACATGTATTAGTGTGGAGTAAAAATGATTTTACCTGTACAAAACTATAATAGCTATTCATCGTTTACTGCTAAACGAAATGGGAAGGAAGAAATCCTTGATGCCGGATTTCCGGAAGCCAAGGAAGAATACCTCCCTGTCACTTGTAATGGTAAAAAAATCAGCAAAAGTGATTTGAAAAAACATTCGGCAGTTCTTGTTGACAATACGTTGCATAATAGAATGCATATTGCGTGGGATAAGTTAAATAATGCTTTAACAATGTATCCTGCAAGAGGGCTAGAGGGAAGTAAAAATTCAAATTTCTATGAGTTCCTTACAATGGGAACAATACCATATTTGACAGGTAGTGCTATGTTGATGGCGGTATTTAATTCTGTAAATAAACTTTTTGAACATAGTGAAGCCCAAAATGCTGCAAAACTTGGTAATAAAATGGCTCTTGGTGTTTTATTCTACGGTATGGCTAAGAGTATTTCAAAATCATTTGTTACAACTCCGGTTAAATGGTTTACCGGTGTAGATACCGAACAACCTTATGTAAAATTATGTTATAAGTTGCCGGAAAGAAAAGACGATAGCGATATTGCATCAGTTGAATTCCATAAAGTTTATGAAAGTTTAGAGTTCCCTTATTGGGATTTGAATTACGGAGATGATTCAAAGGGTGAGCCTAGAAATGGTTATTATGATAAAATTTCTAAAAAATTAGGTTTAGGAACAAACTTAAATGATTCCGATCAAGATGCAAAACCTAGAATTAAGGAAATTGCTGTAAAATCTAATTTGGCAAAGACCTTCTCATCTTATTTGTGGGCTGCTGTCGGTGTTGGTGTTGCAATGCAGAAACCTTGGGAAGATTACTTTAATGTTGCAACTTTGAAATTCTGGCAACCTAAAAAATTCTTAAAATCATTGGGAACTTTCTGTGATTGTGCTGTTGATAGTGCAAAATCTTTTGTTACGGGACCTGAAAATGCAAAAGGTTTTATGAAAAAATATTCAGGGCTTGCCTTGTTGAGTACGGCAGCGCTTTCTACTGTTATTGGAGTAGTGAATGTCCTTACAAGTTCGGATAAACCTTCAAAACTTGATTCCGGCGATATTATCGAAAAGGACAGAAAGTATGTGGTGAACTAATATGCAGGGAAATCTTATAAATAACTACATACCGGCAAAAACAAATTATTCGTCACAATCTGCAAATGTTGCAAAAACTAATGACGGTATAGAAATTGTTACTCGTAGAAAAGCAAAACCAAACTTTGATATAAATCAAGAATTAGCTAATAGAACATTTATTAAACCATTACCGCCCAAAGGGCACTTGGTAAAAGATGGTATTATGGCAGCCCCTGCTGTATTTGTAAAAGATATGGCTTATGATATGAAAGCTTTAAAGGCTGCTTGGAAGGGGAATGCTAATGACCATCAACTTGGTAAGTTAAATGATTTAGGTATGAAACTTGGTGGACTTGGAATTGCATCTTATTTGTTTACAATAAAAGGTTCCCCTGTTAAAAAAGGTATGGAATTTGTTGGATTAGCTTCTTTCTTTGCATCAATGTCATTATGGCCTAAAATTGCATTAGAAATCCCTGCAAGAATAATTCACGGGTTTAATCCGTTTATGCAGTATGAAGATAGTCAAGGTCGTAAGAAACCATTGTTCCAAGATAACCAATACTTGCCACTAGATTTGATTTCTGACAAGAAATGTAAAAAAATCGGTGATAAAAACGGTATCCCTAAAAACATGCCTGACAGACGTGATGCTGAACAAGATTATATGCGAAGAGTTGCCCTCCAAAATAATACGATGTGGATGTTGACGGCAGGTTTTGCAACTCCGATTATGAGTTCACTTATTTGTAACAGATTAGAGCCATATGTTGAAGACGCATACAGCTACTTTATGAACAGAAAAGCTGATAATATTCTTGTAAACTTTGCGGAAGCTCAGAAGAAATATGCAAACAAAGATATTGAGAAAAATGTTTCTAATTTGTTGGAAGAATACAAAGGACAAACTTTAGACAGTAAGTTGTTTGAGAAATTATCAACAGCGATGACTGAAACATTAGGACCAAAAGTTGCTCTTGGAGTTAAGGCTGATTTGGAAAATATGTTTTCAAACAATAAATACATGGTTTCTGAAACTCAAGTTACTCCTTTAAGAAAGTCTGTAGCTGCTGCAATCAAAGCTTCAAACTTGGTTAAAGATACTGATGTTTCAGCTATTGCTCCTAGTCAAGAACAATTGATGGATATATTTGAAAAGAAAAAATATGTTGGTAAAGTTTATACTCTTAACGAAATGGCTACAATCAGAAATGATGTTGTAGATTTAATCCAGAAAAATATTCAAAAAGTAAGAACAAACGGTGTTTCTATTAGTCCGAATGTTTCAAAACGTATCGTAAAGGAAATGTTTGGAAAAACTGAAATGAGCGGTCCGATAATGAGCATATTGACTAATAATTCGGTAAATGTTTTAGATGATAATGCTCAAGGAATTATTGAAAACTTGCAAAAGAGAATTTCGTCACTCTCTGCTGAGGATAATGCTTTAAATATGTACTCTTTCAAAAAATTAGCATCAGCACCTGACACTGCTAAAGGTAAATTCTGGACAGATGTTTCAAATTCACTTATTGATATTTTGGGAATTTCTCCGGAAGAAATTAAGAATAACCGTTATGATAGAACGCTTGTTGCTGATTTAATTCAGACTAAAATGCGTCAGTTAGCCGTAAAACCTGAAAAATATGATAAAGTTATGAAGGCTGCTGCAGCTAAATTATCTCAAATTGAAAAGAATATAAAACCTGACAATATGACAGGAAAATATTTAAGTCAGGTTCAAACATCATTCAATGCTGCTGCAGAAGATTTAAGACGTATGGGATTTGTTAAAACTGCTGAACGTTTGATAGGCAAAAATGGAAATGAAGCAGGTTCTTTAATTAATCTTAAGAAAATGTTTGTTACAAGCAATTTGAGTGATGTTCAAAATTCATTTGCAAGATTCTTTAACACAATGAACTTCTATCGAGCTATTGCAAATGATTCTAATTTGAACTTTGCTCTAAATGGTGAAGGAGCGAATATTCCGAGAGAAATAAAAGAAGAACTCGCTGCTTTAGGTGAATATTTGAGCACAAGCGGCAGAATTTCTGATTATTCTGTAAAATTTGAATTTTTGAGAAATCTTCGTCCGAATAAAGATGATAAATCTCCGATAGAAGTTTCTGCTGATGGAATTAAATATAAGTATTACAACAAAATTAAACTTTCAAAAGATGGTGTACTTATTCCTCATGATGTAAACTTCTTTAAACGTGAGATGAGTTTACTTTTCGGTGGAAATGTTCAAGCTGAAACAGATTCTGCGTTGTCTGAATATGCATCAGTTAGAAAAATGCTTGATAAATATAGACACAATATGTTGTCTAGTGTCGGTGACTTAGAAAACTTCCATACACCAAATCATGTTGTTCATGAAAATTGGCGCGATGGGCACAGAGTATACTCAAATGCAACTGTTCGAGAAAGAAGTTTGTGTGTCGGTAATGCGTTGGATGAATTGATTTTTGCGCCTTTGAAACGCTCTTACAACACAAGACAGTGGTTAAAAACATTCGGTGGTTTCGGTGCAGGTTTACTCGGATTTACTGTTCTTTCTCAATTCTTCTTTGGTAGAACTGGTAATTTATATAACAAAAAGCAGGGGCAAAAATAATGTTGAATGTATCTAATTCATTAAATTTAAAACTTTATAATGTTCAACAAGGGACTGAGAAAAACTCTTTCCAAGTTCAGAGTAAACCTCAAAATAAAGTGGCTTTTTCTGGCAGCAATTTGTTGGCACAATATTTGCAAAATCAAGCAACTGTTAATGCTCCGATAGTTAATCAAACTACACCTGTGGCACCTGTTGAAAATAAAAAGCCTGTTAAAAAAATGTTGTACACAAATGATTTGCGTACCCTTTTCAAAAATTGTGATGCTAAAATTCTTGCCATTATTCCAAGGATTTTTAATGCAAAAGATGAAAATGGAAATGAATATATTGATGGCAAAGAAGAACACGGAACTTTCAAAAATGCTATTGAAAGATTAGATGAAGTTAAGGAAGATGGTTTCATACTCTTCACGTTTTGCCAGTAAATCCTCCGGGAACAAAACAGGCAATGGGGACTGCCGGTTCAGTTTACTCTCCATTAGATTTGTTAGAAATTGATCCAGTTCTTGCAGATCCAAGTGATTCTCGTAGTGCTAAAGAACAGTTTAAAGATTTTATAAATGAATGTCACAAGCGTGATATAAAGGTTATGATTGACCTTCCAAGTTGTGCATCTACAGAAATGTTTGAACAACATCCTGAGTGGATGGCTATGGAACCGAACGGTATGGCTAAAACCCCTCAAGGATGGAATGATATCAGAATGTTCCAACCTTGGGAAGACGAAGGTAAGCGAACCCTTAACCCTAAGTTGCTGGAATTGCATAAGCAATATATTGATATGTGCATTGACTTAGGTATTGATGGTATCAGAGCCGATGTTGCTCGTGCGAAACCTGTTGAATTTTGGGATATTTTAATCCAATATGCAAGACAAAGGGATCCGGAGTTTGCAATGTTGGCAGAGTGTTATACCCATGAAGATGCTTCTCCAATGGTAAACATGCCAGCTGACAGACCTGAAGATGCGCTAAGAGCAGGATTTGACTCATATTACGGTCAATACCATTTGTTTAGTGAATGGAAAACCGCGACAGAATTTATAGATTATATTAAAGAACAATTGGATATGTCTTACACTCTTGAGCACGGGAAATCGTTGATTGCATCATTTGCATCTCACGATGACTTGTCCCCAATGTTTCATGGTGGAGCTGATTTTTGCAAGATGATTATGGGATTGGAAACCGTTATTCCTATGACAAATATGTATCAAGTTGACGGATTCCAAACAGGTGATTATTATACAAGAAAATATGCTGATAAATATTCTCCAGAAACAAGGACTGACAAACATGAAATGACTGTTCACTACGGTAAATTAGATTTGTTTAATTTATCAAGAAACCCAGGCGGTAAGGAAGAATCTCTTCGTCCATTTATTCAAGAAGCACACGCTTTACGTGACAAGTATTCAGATGTAGTTGGTCCAAAGGGAACATTTATTGTTCTGGATAAAGAAGGCGATAAAAACGATCAGATTATCACTTTTGCAAGACATTATCAAGGAAAAACTTTGTTGGTTGTTGCTAATAAAAATGTAAACCGTCCGGTTGCGTGCAAGATTAAAGTTCCTACTTTGAACAAAAACCAGAAACTAGTAAACTTGTTGCCATCATATGGAAAAGAAAGTATTTTCCAAGCTGCTGATGGTGAGTTGCGAGTTGACGTTGGACCTTCAAGAGTTCATATTTTTGAAATTGATACCCCGAATATAGAAAAAAATACTAATAAAGTATATAGACAGCGCTAATTAAGGCAAACATTAAATAACACACAAAAACAAAGAGCCGGATTTTCCGGTTTTTTGTGTGAGATTTATATAATATAAAAAAGGAGTAAGTTTAAACCTACTCCTTTTCAAATTTTTATGGATTTAATTACATTCTTTCTGGTGCTGTTACTGCTAGAATGTCAAGTGCATTTTTAAGTACTTTCTTTGTTGCTACAACAAGAGCAATACGAGCTTTCATCAAGTCTTTATCATCATTAATAACTCTGTTTGCATTATAGAATGAGTGAAATTCGCTTGCCAATTCTTGAACGTAACGGCAGATTGTATAGACTTGTCTTGTTTCGGCAGAAGATTTAATCATTGCTTTGTATTCTTCAAGTTTAAGTATTAGTTTTTTCGCCGTATCTATTGTAGGAAGAATGGTTTCTTCATTGTAAGTGTTGATAAGTTCATCCAATTCCACTTGAGTCATTGGGGCAGGGTTTTTCTTACCGGTTTCAGTGTTGAATTTTTCTTCTACAACATTTCTCAAAATAGAACAAGCTCTGGCATGAGCGTATTGAACATAGAATACCGGATTTTCATCACTTTTGGTTTTTGCAAGTTCAATATCAAAGTCAAGAGTTGTATCGATATTTCTCATACTCATCCAAAAACGAGTTGCATCTACCCCAACTTCGTCAATAAGGTCTTCAAGGGTAACCATATTTTTACGTTTACCCATACGAACTTCATTCCCGTTAACTACAAGATTTACAAGTTGTCCAAGTAGTACTTCTAACTTGTTTGGGTTGTAGCCTAGAGCTTCGATAGAGGCCTTTACTCTGGCAACGTAACCGTGGTGGTCAGCACCCCAAATGTTAATCATTCTATCAAAACCGCGTTCTAATTTATCTATGTGGTAAGCAATATCCGCTGTAAGATATGTGTTTGAACCATCGGCTTTTTTGATAACTCTGTCTTGATCATCTCCGTATTCAGATGATTTAAACCAGTTAGCACCGTCTTTTTGATAGATTTTACCACTGTCTTTAAGTTTTTGAACACATTGTTCAACTTTACCGGATTTGTGAAGTGATAATTCAGAGTAAAAGTTATCAAAATTTACTTTAAAGTTTTTCAATAAATCACGTTGAACTTTTTCTTCGTATTCTTTAGCAAAGTCGCTGTATATTTTGATATCTAATTTTTTTGCATCTTCAAGAGTAATTTCTTTCCCAGAAATGCTTTCTGGACAAATTTGAGAAGCTTTTTTGATAAAGTTTTCTGCCACAGGGATTAGATAATCTCCAGGGTAGTAGTTTTTCCTTTCGATTTCGTCTGTAGGAAAATCTATATTGTCCCCTAGTTGTTGCCTTACTCTGATAGCAAGTGAATTTCCTAATTTTTGAATTTGAGAACCTGCATCGTTTATATAAAATTCTTGGTATACATCATGACCATAGAATTTTAAAAGGTTTGCAAGAACTGAGCCCATTGCAGCCCATCTGCCGTGTCCGATGTGGAATGGTCCTGTCGGATTTGCTGAAACATATTCTAATATAATTTTTTCAGTTTTAACATTTTCAGGTTTTCCATAGTTTTCGTTTTTCTTGAAAATTTCAGCAACTGTTTCTTTTAGTAAGTTTTTGCCTGCTTTAAAGTTGATAAATCCGCCAATTACTGAATATTCGTTATCTTCTTTATCAACATATGAAATAATTGTATTTGCTATTTGAGGTGGTGCCATTTTGGCAAATCTTGCAAGAGAAGATACATTTATTGCAAAATCCCCAAAGTCGCTGTTTTTAGGGCGTTCCAGTGATAAGGTTCCGGTTGTATATTCCTTCATCTCACCTAATTTTTGTTCTTCAATTGCTTTTTGTATTGCATTTTCTATATTTTGTAAAAAGTAATCTCTTATCATTTTTTTTCTCCTATAAGAAAATATTATCATAAACAGACAAATATTTTTTATACGTTTTTATTGAAACATAATTTTTTTATGTCTTATAATAAATATGTTTCAATTTATTAAAAAAATAATGTTTATGTTAACGGAAATAGCAAATTTTATTTTGTTTTGATTTATTATAAGCAATCAGAAAGGATATATTTTATGCAAGTACAATCTTTAAATTATGGACAGGCAACATTTACCGGAAAACAGGACTCGCATATCAGAAAAGCTGATGTTATAGGGAAAAAAGCAAATGCAACTACAGTTAGAGCTATGTTAATGGAAAAGTGTATAGATGAACCTATTTCTAAAAAAGGGAAGGAGCTTGTTAAACAAGTAAGCTCTCTTATTGAAGATACTTGGACTGCTATCAAAAAAGGAAAAGTAAAGGCATCTGAGCCTAATTTTATGATTGTTCCGCAAAAAGGACAGGTCGCTACTGTAAAACCTATCTATAATGGTTTATACAAAAAAATGTTAGTCGAAGTTCAAAATGACAAAGATTTTGAAAGAATGATTATCAATAGAGAAAGACCGGCAGAATATGTATATGAAAAGTCTGTTATAACTAAATTTG
>SAMEA3663006__coassemble_844_pt1 | contig 10603 bp, 11 predicted proteins | sample SAMEA3663006__metabat2_low_PE_025 | metagenome-assembled genome bin SAMEA3663006 (sample SAMEA3663006) | pig gut metagenome | biome: pig gut; feature: pig-associated habitat; material: faeces | place: France | collected 2012
AGTGAAGAGCGATAGCATTTACTGTATTGTATTTATTGCTTTCTTGTACTCTTCTTAAATATTTAGTTAAAGAAGTAGCAACCATTGCTGCACGTTTTTGAGCTTCTTTATCTAAGATTTCAAAATATTCATCAACTGTAACAACTGTGTAATCCCCAAAAAATTCGCCTAATGTAGAAACTTCATAATCTTTTTCGCTAACAACTTTGTTTTCCATAATTTGTACCCCTTTTTAATTTTTTAAATCCCTTACATTTATATAAAGTATTTTATGATTTAAAAATTGCCTAAATCGTATATAAAAAATATATTTTTGTAATATATCTTAACAATAACAAAAATTTTTCAAATCCAATATGGCAAAAAGCTTGACATTTTTAGAAAAAACATTAAAATAGAAACGGATTACATTAACGAGAGGGTTTTATTATGGCGAATTCAAGTGGCACATCGTTACTTGCAGGTATATATTCAGGTTTGACAAATACTTATTCGTATTTAGCAGCGACAAATCCAAACGGTGTTACGTTGGATAGCATAAATCAAGTTCGTACTGATTCAACAAAGGCTAATATGGTTAACCAAAGTTTTGCTTCGTATTTGCAGACTAATTTTTCAAAAATCGATAAAGATGGCGATGGAATAATCAGTTCTACAGAGATGAGCAATTTGACTAACCAAATGTCAACACAAGGTTTGACGAAAACAGAATTAACACAGTTGTATGCTTCCGGTGCAAGTGGCTTATCATCAAGTACTATGGAAAATATTTTGAACCATTTTGATGAAATGGATACAAATCATGATGGTAAAATTACCAGTGCTGAAATTTCTGCATACAGTGTTGACTGTTCAAAGCAGAAAAAAGAGGATGAAGAAAGACTCAAAGCAGCCTCAAATATGTCTGTTTTCTATGGCAGCGAAAGTTCCTCTGCTGACACATATAGCCTTTTGAGTTACAAATACAAAGATGCTACATCCAGTTCTTAGAAATAAATAAAACACTCCAAGAACAAGTGTACATTGGATGTTATTCAAAAGGACTCATTCTTAAGAATTATTTTTTTTATAAAAAATCTATCCTTAAGAAGGGTGAAAAATATAGAAAAAAACGTTATATTATATACACAAGCTTATCATATCCAAGCACTTTTTTCGGGGTTGCGACAAGGTTTTTCTTAGAGCGGGTTTGGTTGAAAATGTGGTAAGCTTGCTCTTAATAAGCATTATCTTCTTAATGGTTTTCATACTTCTTTATAAAATCCTTGCTTCTAATCAAAGCAAGATTTTTTTTGTGCTAATATTTAGCTATGGAAAATATTAACGAAACTTTTAATGAAACCAAACCTCAAATATGGTTAAATACAGCTCATTTTGTAAATGATATTTATACAGGCATGTTAAACCCGATTATGCCGTTTGTTGCAATGAAATTAGGAATTACAATGGCGATTGCAACGATTGTATTGAGTTTGTCGCATATATGTGCATCTTTATTGCAGCCGATTTTCGGATTTTTTGCTGATAATATGCGAAAAAGAACTTTTATTTTCTGGGGGCTTTTATCAACTGCCACATTCATTTCTATCGCACCGAGTGTTAATCATTTGATTCCGTTGATAGTTTTTGTAATATTAGGAAGTTTAGGCTCAAGCTTATTTCATCCACAGGCATTAGGTTTCGTTGTTAAATTTTCTAAAAAAGAAAATATTTCTAAATACATGGGAATATTTATGGGATGCGGAACAATTGGTTTTGCTCTTGGTCCAATTGCATCTTCCGGAATTACCCAATTCTTAGGGTTACACAGAATGCCATTTTTAGCAATTTTAGGTATTATGGTTGCGGCATTGATGTTTTTGTTTGTACCAAAAACCACTTACGCATCTGCAAATAAATCTCAAAAAGATTTTGTTGAAACATTTAAAACAATTTTATCCAATAGAAAACTAAACTTGTTAAATGTTATTGCAATGCTGAAGACTCTTGTAACAACATCTTCTTGTATATTGTTACCGTTTTTGTGGAAAGATTTAGGACATGATCCGTTTTATATCGGCTTTGCATTATTTGCTTTCAATTTTGCAGGTGGATTAGGAGCTTTTATTAGTCGAAAATTTGAACTTAAGGTTGGAACCGAAAAAGTATTTTATTTTTCAATGATGTTAACTTTCCCAATGATGATTATATTTATGCTTACTTATAAAGTACATCCGACATTTGCTCTTATTACATTTATTTTAATGGGATTAATTCAATGGATGGCAGTACCTGTGACAATGGTAATGGCACAAAGTGTTTTACCTGAGTATAAAAGTATTATTGGTGGGTTCATAAACGGTTTTTCTTGGGGCGTAGTTGCAATTGCAATGACAGTAATCGGTTTTATTGCACAAGCAAAGGGGATTATTCCGGTATTATTAGTTGTGTCGGCAATTCCTGCCATATTATCTTACCCGATTGTGAAAAAATTATTTAGTTTATAGGGAGCATGCCAGCAAGTAGATATAAAACTTGCAAGATGACATTTATTTTATTGCAACTTGAACATTAAACATAAATCCCCAACCGACTCTACCACCTGTTCTTATAATATTTTCGGCAAAACATGTGACGCGTTCGCTTACTTGTTTTCTTATCCCCGCACCAAATTGTGCCCATGTGTTGAGTATACATATTATTCTGAAAAATAATCCACTAAAAAAGGAGGTCTGATGACCTCCTAGAAAATGCCCTTGGCCAGACTTGAACTGGCACCGAGGTTGAGCCCCGATTGGATTTTAAGTCCAACGCGTCTACCGATTCCGCCACAAGGGCAAGCACACTATTTATTCTATTAAAAACATTTTTAATTGTCAATCATAAAATTTGAATAATATACATGCCTCTTTACTACATTTGTTATTTTTGCTAAAATTTAGCTTAGAAAAGAGGGATATATGTTAAAACGTTTATTTACATTTAAAAATGTTATTTTCTTGATTTTAGTCGGTATTTTACTGTTAATATTGCCTAAAATTGTAAATATTTTGCTCTTGTTTTTTGCGGCTTTCGTAATTGCTTGTGCATTAAATCCGTTTGTAAATAAACTTCAAAAGCATGTTAGCCGAACTGTTGCATCACTAATAGCAGTTCTTTGCAGTTGTATTGCAATTTTCATGTTATTCTTCCCGATTTTAATAATGACATACAAAGAAATAAGTAACTTTTTGGTTAATTTACCAGAAAAAATTATATCTTTGTTTAACTTCTTAAATTCTACGACCGTTTTTGGACAAAAACTAGCAGATATTATTACGATTAATAGTATATTTACCAATAAAACCGATTTAGCCGGTAATTTAGTAAATCAATCATGGACTTTTACTCTTGGAATTTTCGAAGTTGCAGTTATCGCTGTTGCTTTGATGATGATTGTTTATTATCTATTGGTTGATAAGGCTTATTTAAGAGAAAAGTTTTTGGAATTTTTCCCTCAGGATATCAAAATTAAAGCCAGTCAGATATTAACAACTATAAGTAACAAAGTTGGTGGATATGTTGGAGCTCAAATATTATCAATGGCTGCAGTCGGCATTATGACTACAATATTTTTATTCATAATGGGGGTTGAGTATTCTTTGTTACTCGGTTTAATTACCGGAATTCTTGATATTGTACCGATTGTAGGACCTACAATTGCACTTTCTGTTATATTGTTGGTTGCTTATCCGTTTGGAATTGGTAAAGCTATTCTAATAATTGCATTATTCTTACTTGTTCAGCAGCTTTCTAATTACATTGTGCGTCCTATTGTTTTTGGCAAATACATGGAACTTCACCCACTAATGATATTCTTAGCTTTGTTCTTAGCTCAACAATTTTTAGGATTTTGGGGGGTAATTCTATCACCTGCAATTGCCGCTACTGTATGCGTGCTGGTTGACGAGCTGTATTTAACTCCTATAAATGAAAAATACGAGGCAGAAGAACATGAATAATTCGGAATTGTTTTTATATAATCCGATTAACGAAAACGATTCTGAATGTAATATATGGATGGCTTTCCCAGGACCAGAGAGTTTTGCAATGGCATCTTTAGGGTATTTGTGGCTTTATAAGACTTTGGATGAGATGGCGGGAGTAAAAGCTGAAAGAATTTATCAAGATAGCACCTCAACGAAATTACGAATGGAAGATATTGACCTTATAGCGTTTTCTTTCTCATTTGATACTGATTTTTTAGCAATATTTGAGATGTTAAAAAGATACAATATTCCACTCAAATTCTCTGAACGCTCCGAGGATTACCCGCTAATATTTGCAGGTGGTCCTGTTATTACTTCAAATCCAACTCCATATTCACAAATTTTTGATTTTTTTGTATTAGGAGATGGAGAAGATATTACAGGTAAAATTGTCGAAGTTTATAAAGAATTCAAAAACGACTCAAAAAGCAGAATTTTGCAGGAATTATCAAAACTAGATGGTATATATGTTCCATCTATTCCTAGGACTGTAAAAAAACTTACTAAAAGAATTTCCGAATGCATTTATACACCAATATTGAGTGACAAATCGTTTTTCCAAAATACATTTATCATTGAAATTGCAAGGGGATGTGCTAATCGTTGTGGATTTTGCATTGCATCTTATATAAATCTACCTTTTCGATTTTTGCCTTATGATGATATAATAAAAACTATTGATTTGGGACTTGAACACACAAATAAATTGGCATTATTAGGGGCGCAACTTAGTGCTCATCCTCAGTTTGAACAAATTTGTGATTATATTTATGAGAAAATTCAAAACGGTGCTGAAATAGAAATGAGCGTATCGTCCTTAAGAGTTGATTCTATTACACCAAATATTTTAAAAACACTTATTGCATGTGGACAAAAAAATCTTACACTTGCAATTGAGGCAGGGAGTGAGCGACTAAGAAAAGTTATTAATAAAAATCTTACAAAAGAACAAATATTTAATGCGACCGAAATTGCTAAAAATGCAGGGCTTAGAGGGTTTAAGTTCTATGGAATGCTTGGAATTCCGACTGAAACATATGATGATTTAGATGAGATGATAAATCTCGCAAAAGAACTGAAACATTGTTATAAAGGATTCGATATTTCGTTTGGTTTTTCAACTTTTGTACCAAAAGCCAATACTCCTTTTCAGTGGTGCGGAAGAGAAAGTACAAAAATTTTAGAAAAAAAAGCTGAATACATCAAAAAAGAAATGCACAAAATCGGAGTAACAGCGACAGTATCCAGTCCAAAGTGGGATTACTGGCAGGCTGTTTTATCAAGAGGAGATGAGTCTTTATGCGATTTTTTGATTGAGGTTGAAAATTTAGGCGGAAAGCTTGGTGCATTTAAACAAGCCGCAAAAAAATTAGGCATAGATACAGATTATTATGCATGCCAAAATTGGACTTTGGAACAAAAACTCCCTTGGGATTTTATAGATATTAGACCGGCTAAAGACTTTTTGATTAAAGAAAACCAAAGACTACTCAATATAATGACAGATTAAGGATTTATGCTATAATTCAAACAAGAGGTATTTATGGTATTAGATAACAAACTTGGGATTACAAATTCAGCAGAGTTGGCAAAAGAAGAAGAAAAACTAAGCAAAACTAAAGCAAAAGAATTGTTCGAAAAAAGACTTTTTGATAGCTTGAAAGTTGGCACTTTTTCATCCCTTTCATACATTCATCATTTTTTATTTTCTGACATATATGATTTTGCAGGTAAAATAAGGAAAGTAAATATTGCAAAAGGGAATTTTCGTTTTGCCCCTGCATTGTACCTTGAACAAGCACTTAAGCAAATTGAAAAAATGCCTCAAAATACATTTGAAGAAATTATAGACAAGTATGTTGAAATGAATGTAGCCCACCCATTCAGAGAAGGAAATGGGAGAAGTACTCGAATTTGGCTTGATATAATTCTAAAAAAAGAATTAGGGAAAGTTGTTGATTGGAATAAAGTTGATAAAGAGGAATATCTTTCGGCAATGGAGCGTAGTCCAGTAAAAAGTACCGAGATAAAAGAGCTTTTAAAACAAGCATTATCTTCAGATATAAGCAACAGAGAAGTTTATATGAAAGGCATCGATGCAAGTTACAACTACGAAGGATATTTTGCATACAAAACAGAAAAATTGTAATAACAATACTTAAACAACATTCACACACTCAGTTATAACTATATTTTTAGTTACAACTACGAAACTTTTTATATTTTTTACTTAAATTCGAACTACCCCATTTGGGCATTCGCACCACTTACAACTTCAACGATTTCCTGAGTGATTGCAGCTTGACGTGATTTGTTATATTCAATAGACAATGTTGCAATCATCTTTTCTGCATTTGTTGTAGCGGCTGACATTGCAGTCATTCTTGAAGCAAGTTCGCTCGCTTGCGCTTCTAATAATGACTGATAAATAATGTTTGTAATATACATTGGTACAATTTTTTGTAAAATATGATGTTTGTCAGGCTCAAATTCCATCAATGGATCAATAATATTGTCATGCAAACGTTCATAATCTTCTGTTAATGATTTGAGTGGAAGAACTTCCCAATCCTCAACAAAATAACTCATCATGTTTTTAAATCTTGTTGTAACAATCTCAATTTTATCAATCTTGCCGTTAACAAAATAATCAGCCAAATCTTCAGTTACCAGTTTTGCACCCTCCGGTGACGGATTTGCAGCAACATTAAGGTAAGTTTTTACAATTTCACAATCATAATTTTTAATCTTACGTTTTAGAGCTGAAATACCTTTTTGACCAATTATGAAAAGATAAGTTTTAATTCCATTTGCAGAGTATTCTTCAACTTTTTTTATTGTCTTTTTTACAACATTAGCGTTGTAAGCTCCGGCTAACCCTTTATTAGAAGAGTTTACCAGCAAACCTACACTCTTAATTTCTCGAACTTTTAATAATGCAGGATAATTATCAATAGCAGACTTAATTTTTAGTGTTGCTGCACTAAAATCTCCAACAGAAGATAATAACTTCTTAAACATAGTGTTTAAATTCTGCGTGAATGGTCTTGAAGCTTTAACAGTACTTTCAGCTTTTTTAACCTTTGCAGCAGCAACCATCTTCATTGCTCTGGTGATTTTCTTTGTACTTTCTACACTCTGTATTCTGTTTTTTATATCTTTTAAATTTGCCATTTTATATTATCCTTTGAATTAAAAATCCAAAACTTGTAATTATATTCTTGCAGAAGAGCGGAGAATAATATTCTCCGCTATCTTAAACTAAAAAGTCTTTTTGAAAGTTGATATTGCATCTTTCAAAGCACCTTTATCATCATCAGACAAAGCGCCACCTTCATCTAATCTGTTCATCAAATCTTTCAAGTTTCCTTTCAAATAAGCGAACAAATCTTTTTTGAATCTGGCAATATCAGAATTTGCAACATCATCTAACAAGCCTTCATTTGCTGCAAAAAGTATACTAACTTGTTCAGAAACGCTAAGTGGTGCATATTGAGGCTGTTTCAATACTTCTGTCAACTTTTCACCACGCAATAACTGGTTCTTTGTTGCCTGATCCAAGTCAGATGCGAATTGTGCAAATGCTTCCAATTCTCTAAATTGAGCCAAATCAAGTCTTAATTTACCAGCAACTTGTTTAATAGCTTTTGTTTGTGCCGCACCACCAACACGAGATACTGAAATACCAGCATTAATTGCCGGTCTAACACCTGCATTAAACAAATTTGACTCCAAGAAAATTTGCCCGTCAGTAATTGAAATAACGTTAGTTGGAATGTATGCAGAAACGTCACCTGCTTGAGTTTCAATAATAGGCAACGCAGTAATACTTCCCCCACCCAATTCGTCATTCAATTTAACCGCACGTTCAAGAAGTCTTGAGTGCAAATAGAATACATCACCAGGATAAGCTTCACGTCCAGGCGGTCTTTTTAACAGCAAACTCATTGCACGGTAAGCCTGAGCGTGCTTACTCAAGTCATCATATACAATAAGAACATCTCGACCTTGTTCCATAAACTCTTCACCAATAGCAACACCTGCAAACGGTGCGATATATTGAAGAGGAGCAGCTTCGTTTGCTGTAGCTGAAACAATGATAGAGTATTCCATTGCTCCGTGTTCTTCTAATGTTTTAGCAATTTGAGCAACTGTAGATGCCTTCTGTCCGATTGCGACATAAATACAAATAACATTTTTGCCACGCTGGTTAATGATTGTATCCAATGCAATCGCAGTCTTACCTGTTTGTCTATCTCCAATAATTAACTCACGTTGTCCTCTTCCAATAGGAGTCAATGCATCAATCGCTGTCAAACCTGTTTGTAACGGTTGATAAACGGAACGTCTTGTAACAATCCCCGGAGCAACACGTTCAATCGGACGAGTTTTTGAATATTCATATTCACCCTTTCCATCAAGAACTTTACCTGTCGGATCAACAATTCTTCCAATTAATCCATCCCCAACCGGAACAGATGCGATTTTTCCTGTCGTTTTAACTGTCATTCCTTCTTTAATTTGAGTATACTCACCAAGAACAACTACACCAACGTTATCTTCGTCAAGGTTCATTGTAATTCCGAGAGTATCTTTTCCGTCATCAAATACAACAAGCTCACTTGCCATTACGTTACGCAATCCGTAAACTCTGGCAATACCATCACCAATTTCTATTACACGACCGGTATTTGCAACTTCAGTTTGCAATTCGAAATTTTCGATTTTACTTCTGATTATAGAGCTTATTTCATCAGGTTTAATAACTGCCATAATTTCCTCTTTCAGTTTCTACTTTAACATTAAATCTTTACTCAATTTATCGATACGATTTTTCAAACTCATATCAATAACATTGTCATCTATTTTTATCTTTAAACCGGCGAGTATTTCGCGGTCAACATTCCAATCAGCCTTAATATTTTTACCTAATTTTGCCCCTAGTTTTTGGACAATTCTAGATTTATACTCATCTTTTAAATCTATTGCCGAAACAACTGTCACTGCTTGAATATTATTTATTTCATCCAACTTAGTTACATAATCAGAACAGATTTCATCAAATTCACCCATTCTTTTCTTAGTTATCAATATTTCTAAAAAAGTCAAAATGTGTGAATCGATATTGCCTGAAAATATATTTCTAATAATATCAATTTTAGACTCATCATCTATTGTCGGATTGTTCAACAATTTTCTCAAATCATCAGATGCTTGTAATGTATCACTTATATCTCGCAAATTAGATAAAATAACATCATACGCAACCAGTCCGTCTTTTCCAATCTCGACTAGAGCCTCCGCATAATTTTTTGCAGCTAATGAAATTTGTTCTACTGTTTTTCCCATAATTAAATATTCACCTTGTCTAATTCTTCTATTCCTTCTTCAATATATTTATCTTGAAGTTCCGGTTCATTATCAAGTCTGAGCTTGATATATTTTTCAGCCAAAATAATAGAAGATTTTGTTGTTTTGTCAGTTAACTCGGTAATAAGAGTTTTTTTCTCAGCCTCAACGACCTTTTCTACGTTGTGCTCTATTTGTGTTACTTTTCTGCTTGTATTTTCAGAAATTGAGTCCGCTACATTCTCAGCTTGACGAGTCGCCAGAGCTAATCTTTCGGAAACCTCATCTTCAATATGTTCTATTTTAGATTTAGCATCGTCATAATACGTTTTAGCTTTTTCTTTAGCATTTTTAGCGTTTTCTATTGCATTAACAATATTATCTTTTAGTTTTGCAGCAGCTTCCGAAACCTTCAATTTCTGCATAACAATTACTAAAATGACTAATAATACAATGAAATTGAACGTATTTGACTCAACTATTAATTCCCAAAAATTAAATAACTCGTTCATTACTTGACTCCCTCAAGAATGTTTGCATCCTGAATTTTAACATCCATACCTAAAACCTTTGAGGAAATACTCTCTGCTAACCCTAAAATTTTAGAATCCAAAACAGGCATAGCTTCCTCTTTTTCTTTAAGTAATTCGTTTTTCTGAGCTTGAATTTCGGCAGAAGACTTTTGTACTGCTTGTGATGTTAAATCTTTAGCCTTAAGATTTTCCGCCTCAATTTTGTCTGATATTAATTTTCTGGACTTATGCTCAACATCAGACATACGCTCATCTCGTTCTCTCAAAATACTGTCGGCATTGTCATTTAATTGCTTTGCATCATTATAATTTGCATCCAAAAGCTCTTTTCTCTGCCCGATAATCTTGGTTAAAGGTGCATAGAAAATCTTGTTCATTATAAAAACGAACACCAAAAAACTTATAACTGATACGAAAAATGTTGCATTAAATTCCATGACTCACTCCGATTAATAACTACTTGCCTAACAACATGAAAGCAACAACGAATGCATACAATGCACAAGCTTCTGAAAGAGCTGCACCTAGTAGGAAGAAACCAAAAGCTTTACCAGCAATTTCCGGTTGACGAGAAACAGCATCCATCAAACCTTTTGTTGCAAAACCGATACCAAGTCCAGCACCGATTGCACCAAAACCCATCGCAATACCTGCACCTAATTGTGCTAAATCTGAAATAGTTTTTACATCTTCCATTTTTTCTCTCCTTTTTAA
>SAMEA3663006__coassemble_852_pt1 | contig 10494 bp, 7 predicted proteins | sample SAMEA3663006__metabat2_low_PE_025 | metagenome-assembled genome bin SAMEA3663006 (sample SAMEA3663006) | pig gut metagenome | biome: pig gut; feature: pig-associated habitat; material: faeces | place: France | collected 2012
TCTTTACCTGCAGCCAAAAGCGTTTGAACTTCCGGATGTGTAGTAAAATCTTGAGAATCAACTATTGTTCTTGCGCCAAACGCATCTCTTACATCTTTTATTGCAGCTTCAAGTGGCGCATCCTTATGATCTTTCATATAGTTTGCAATTTTGTCATAAAGACTCTGTTCACTTTTTAAGCGCATTGATAGTTTACCTGTTTCACCAAAACCGGCATGAACTACGGCAGCTTTCAAATCTTCTTCTTTGGCAGCATATCTCTTCATTATAATATCAACTGCTTGTTTAACTTCTTTTTCAGGAACTCCGCCATTCTTTTCATAAGTTATTGAAGTATCTATATCTTTGAATGGATTGTCTTTTACTTTTATTTCAGATGATTTTGGTTTTACGGCTTCGGTTTCCGGTTTTAAATTTGTTTCAGGTGCTTTTGCAGTTTCTATTGTTTCTGTTTTACCTGTTACCGGTTCAAGTTTTTGGGCAGCACCATCTATAACGCCTTTCGCTGCGGTCTGCTCTCTTGCTGTTGCTCCTTCTCTTGCTATTGCCGTTTCCGTTGGCGTGCTTTCTTCGGGCGCTGTTAGGCTTACTTTTTCGGATTGAGGAACGCTTGGCTTTGTCTTTGGAACTCGTTTCTTCCCAACGCCTGCTACATCCTTTATATCGCCACTCATTCCTACGGACAAACCAATCAAGTTGGATTTCAACAATGATTTCCAGTCATCATCTGTATCCAAAACTCCCATCATTACCAAGTCGCCAACATAAGATATTACAAAATCAGTACTCAATTTCGCTCCGGCTGCTTTCATAAAGTTCTTCAAATATTCCGGATTCTTTATGACACTCTTCAATGCCTCCGTTCTATTTCCGGCATTTATCTCGCGTCCAAACGTTTCTACTAATTTCTTATCTATTAACTTGTTGAATGCATTCATTCCGGCTTTTCCGGCCTTGAAACCCACTACAAAACCGCCGGCATTCATCAACAAGTTCTTATTTATCTCTGATACATCGTCTAATTCTATCTTATCTCGTCCGACTAAATCTGCATACTCTCCGGCTGATTGAGCAATCATTCCACCCATTGCTAAAGTATTCCCTGCGGTCAACATTGCGCCGCCTAATGGCGCCAAAGGGGTAAAGCACAACACACCGCCAACCACTGTTAAGCCCATGCCTACTGTTGATGCATTTCCGGTGTATCGCTCTACTACGCTCATATTATCCGCCTTCATTGCCTCGGCTAACATCTTGGCATCATCGGCTCCTAATATTGATTTATTTGCCTCTTCGTAATCCTGTTGGTATGACTCCATACTCTTATCACCCAACATTCGCTCATATCTACTCTTTATCGTCTGGGTTTCAAATTTTACCAAACGGTTTAATGCTTGTTGTTTCTGCTCCTCAGTTCCATAGGCGCGCAAGTCTATTTTGCCATCAGAGTCTATCTCTATCGGTAATTTTGATTGGGCTATCGTTTTCTTTAATTCACTCAACCCACCGTCTGCTGAATTCACATAATACTCCGAATATGCTTGAAGTAACTGCTCTGATTTCTTCGCTGAAGTTTCTTCACTCTTTTGAAAATTTTCGCTAAACTGGTTAAACTGCTGATACTTATTATACGAGCTTACTACCGCTTCCAGCTCTGCTTTTGACTGGATATATCTTTCTACTTTTGATTTGTCGTACTCGGTACCACGTTCGTATCTGTACACCTCTTCAAACTTCATCGGTTTTGAGCTATTCCAATACTCTGGAATCTTACTCCCCATATCTATTTTTTTCGACAACTCGCCTGATGGGGTCTGTTTGTTCTTTAACTCATAAAGTTGTTTCGCTGCCTTGGCGGCATTGGCAATATTGGTCCTAGCTTGGGCGTCACTCATACTAACAAACCTACGTTGGAAGTCCTTCAAATCTTCCATCTTGGCATTCTTGAGCATATCGTCCACGTAGTCAGATATTATCTTTGCAAATTCTTTGCGACTATACTTACTCCCTCTATAGCTATCTAAATAACTTACACCGCTACTTGTCTTTAATGTTCTTAAGCGTGTTAAAAACATTTCCTTTAAACGGTTCGAATTTTCTACAAAATATTCTCGTCTGCTTAAATTATTATCTCGCGCCTTTATTAGCAAGCTTACTCCAGCTTGCTCATAGTCTAATACTCGACTTACATTTGCGGTAGAAGTCTTATCTTCGGAGCCTTTGTTTCGGTCATAATAACCTGATATTAGGCCCAAATGTTGACTATTTAAAACTAATTCGGCTTCATTTAAATTCTCCTGTATTGTACTTATTACCGCATCCTTTGCTTGCTCGTCTGTATAATGGGGCGGCTCTGGAACTGATACCCCCTTTAAGCGTTTTGGTATTACGGATGTTTGTTCTACTATTACACCCTTACCTAGGCTTTTCACATTCCCGCTTAACAGGGCTTGCAACTCTTTATCCGTCATTTTGGACAAACGGGAGCGTAACGCCAATTCATCTTCTTCACTTCGGCCTACACTCTTAGCACATATTGCATTTATTATACTTAATCTGCTGTCGTCCATTTTCTGATTCGTCCCATTCTTCTACAACATATATCTATGCTTACGGTTCTTTGCGACATAACTTTAATGGTTATTACTATAACTCACTTCGCAAATACCTCGCTTTGCCACTGTATCTCTCGATTTGGGGGGATTGTAAATCTTTTGTTACATTTCGTAATTTTATCTATATTTTTTCAAACCTTCAAACTTTACACACTTACCATCTTTGCAAGCTATAACCAAAATTTTATGCTTAAGGTCATTTTCTACAATTTGTCCTGCTAGTCCTGTACAATTAATCAAACTAATTTTATAAGGATTAGTTATATAAAATGTCTTTGGATTGTATTGGATGTATGTCGGCACAAAAGGATAAAAAGCCTTCACATGTGCCAATATCTCTTCTGCTGTTTCTTTTTCAAAATTTAATGTCATATCCTCAGGTTTTATATTCGGGTAATAACTTGCAGCGCTCTCTTCCTGCGAAACAGGAACTACTGCTCCTGTTTTTAGTTTTTCTAAAAGTTCTGTACAAAGCAATCGTGCTTTAAATACTGTTTTATTTTTCAATTCCTTTGAAGTATCACCTTCTAAAATCTCAACTTTTGCCTTCGCCAAAATTGCACCCGAATCATAATTTTCGTCCATCAAGTGAAAAGTTACACCTGACTCTTTTTCTCTATGCCAAATTGTTTGCAAATACGGGTTTGGTCCTCTGTATTTTGGCAACAACGCCGGATGAACATTAATTGTTCCAATAACCGGAACTTCAATAGTTTCTTTTTTAAACTTTTCTCGCCAAGTTCCAACAAGAACTATATCTGTATTAGTTTTTAAAATCTCATTTCTAAATTTTTCCGAATTAACAGAATTACAATTTATATCATGGAGTTTAAACTTTCTTATTAGTGTTAAGTCAGGAGAAGTTGAAAAAAAATCATGCAAAAATAATCTTAATGGAGAATACAAAAGTCTTTCATATCGAAAAACACCCACAATTTCTACATCCGCAAGCATACATCCTTGAATTAAATTTGCAAGCATCTCACCCTTACCGACCAAAATCACTTTCATAGTTTAATCCTTTTCAGGTTTGTTTGTTCGTTGATTTTTCTTAAAAAACTCTTGCGCTTTAGGCGAAAGTGACACATTTTGCAATGACATATGATACATATGCAAACGAGCAATATTCTCTGTTTCTTCTAACAAATCTCGTTTAGGTATTTTTATAGAACTTTTTACTTTTTCAAAATCACTAGGAGCATTTTTTGCAATAATCCTCTCAATAATTTGGTCAATATCACTTCCGCCAACTCCATACCTTGAACCAATTTCAGCAGGAGTAGCACCTTGTGGAAATTTATAAAGCCAATTAACAGTCAAAACATCTCCCTCAGAAACACTGTGAATACCTTTCTGATGCGGAGTGTACATAATATCTGTTTTATAAGGACTATGCCCTAGACCGATTGCATGCCCGATTTCATGGAGAATTGTATGGTAAACCTCGTTTTCATCCCCATATGAACTATGAATAAGCCCGTCTGTAAGTCCTATCGCAACTTCTGCGCCATACAATCTGTTGTTTGCGTCATAACTAAAATAACAATGCCCTAAAGCTTTGCGCTCAACCCTTTTCCAATCAATATTAACATTAGATTCTAATAATGTTGGAACAACCGTAAACGACACTCTTCCCTTGGTGGCTCTTTGCCATTCGTCAAGAGCCTTTCGAACAAGAGCATTATATTTATAATCTTGCCCTTGCTTTGCATAAAACTTCATCGGTGCAATATAAACCTTCAATGGCATAAATGTCCAACGCATTAACCTATCGTTTTTTAAAGATTGTGAAACATATGTTTTACTTACCATATGTTTATTGTATAATAAAATCCGAGAAATGTGTATCAGTCATTAATAAGAAGATTAGGAGGAAATAATGAATATAATGCAAATCATGAAGCAGGCTCAAAATGTGCAAGCTAAACTTAAATCTACTCAAGAAGAACTTGCTAAAATGGAATTAGTAGGTGAAGCTGGTGGTGGAGCTGTTAAAATCATTTGCGATGGTCAAGGCAAATTTAAATCAATTAAATTAACAAGCGATGCAGTTAATGTTGATTCTGATGCTTTAGAAATGTTAGAAGATTTGATTTCTTCTGCAATGAACCAAGCTAGTGCAAAAGCTGCTAAAGAAATGGAATCTAAAATGAAACAAGCTACAGGCGGATTGAATATTCCAGGATTGTTCTAATATGATTTATCCAAAAGCTATTGCGACTTTAATTGAACAATTTCAAAAGTTTCCGTCAGTAGGTCCAAAATCTGCTCAACGTATGGCATTCTATTTACTTAGAATGCCTATGTCTGAGGTGAAAAAATTTGCACAAAGTATTGTTGAGGCAAAAGAAAAAACTCAGACTTGTGAAATTTGTTTCAATATATCTTCAACAAGCCCATGCGAAATTTGTCAGTCAACTAAGCGTGACCGTTCAACCATTTGTGTAGTTGCGGAAACTAAAGACTTGATTGCAATCGAAAAAACAAACGAATATAACGGACTATATCACGTTTTGCAAGGATTAATTTCTCCTATGGATGGAATAGGAGCTGATGATATCAGAATTAAAGAACTTTTAAGCAGATTAACAGATGAAACCGTTAAAGAGGTTATTCTCGCGCTAAGTCCATCGGTTGAAGGGGAAGCAACAAGCTTATACCTAAGCAAATTAATAAAACCTTTCGGAATAAAAATATCGAGAATTGCTTTTGGATTACCTGTCGGTGCAGACCTTGAATATGCAGATGAAATAACAATTGCCAGAGCAATTGAAGGTAGAAGAGAAATATAATAAATAAAATATGAAAAAATTTGTTTGTGAAAACAAAACCCTTGTTACATTATGGATTTTGTGCGGAATTGCGCTTTTTATTTTTTGCGGTCACTATGGAAATATTCTTTCTGATATCGGAAGAGAAATATATTATCCTGAAAGAATTTTGTCAGGAGATGTACTTTACAAAGATATTTTTGACATTTATGGTCCTTTTGCCTACCTGTATAACGCACTATTATACAAGATTTTTTCGCCAAATTTGGCTGTATTATATTTTTCCGGAATTTTATGCTCATTTGCAATCGTAAGCGGTGTCTATTTAATTGCAAAAAGATTTTTGTCTAATTTTTTAAGTTTTACACTAGGTCTTTTAACAATAGTAACCGGCATATGCGCAACTCACTTGTTTAACTTTACTCTCCCATACAGCTATTCAATGCTTTATGGTACAGTTGGATTTGTTTATGCAGTATTAGCTCTCATTAAATATAATGAAGAAAAAAAAGCACCATATTTATATTTAACAAGTATGTTAGCCGGTTTTTGCGTGGCAAACAAATATGATTTCTTTATTTTCGCCTTGCTAGTTTTGTTAATTGTACTTTTCACAAAAAATAAAAGAACAATTTTGAGCTGTATTACCTGCTTTTTGTTTGTTCCAGTTATTTGCGCTCTTGTTTTATTTCTTCAAGGCTTAAGACTTGGAGATGTTACCGGTGCAATAAACTATATTAGAGATATTATTTCAACTGACACCCTAAATACTTTCTATACCGTACAAGGCATATACTATAACCCGAAAATCCTTTTATTCTGGGGGGAAATGTTATTAAAAACTCTAGTCGGTTTTGGCGGTTTATTTTTAGGTTGGAAACTGACTGAAAAAAATAAAATTGTCGGCTATACTATATGTACAATATTTACAGGCTTAATTTTATTTTTTACAAAACCAATCATTTTTATGTACCTGACTCCGTTGTTAATTTTAGCAACAATAGCAGGTTGTAAAAAATTAAAAGATAAAACTGCGACTATTTTTCTTGTTTTATGTAGTTTATCTGTTTGTGCAAAAAGTTTTTGGGCACTCCATCCGCTAAATTACGGAAACTACTTTTATACATTAATCATAACCGCATTTCTGGCAGTCTTGTTCACATTTATGAACAAAAAATATGAAAAAATTGTTGCAATCGGTTTAATCGCAATCGCTGTGAATTTCTTATACAATTCGACAAGTAGTAGATTAAATTTAAATAACAAAATAACTACTTCCAAAGGTACAATTTACACATATGTCGATAATGCTGATGCAACACAAAAAACAATTAACTACTTAAAAGACAATAACGCACGTAGTGCATTGATTTATCCGGAAGGACTGATTATAAACTTTTTGGCAAATGTTGAAGCTGACAGTTATTACAATTCTTTATTACCTTTATATGCTGAAAGTTTAGGTGAAAATACATTCAGTAAACGTATACAAGAAAAAAACATTGAATATATTATATTCAATAATTTATCAATGAAAGAATACGGTTATAACCACATTTGTGATGATTATGCCGAGAACTTCTGTGAATACGTAAAAGAAAATTACACTCAAACAAAAGATATTAATGAAGGTTTGCGATATATTATTTTCCAAAAGAAAAACTAAGAAAAATAAAACAAAATTTATTCTTCTTCAAGGCTTAATACAGCCATAAACGCCTCTTGCGGAACTTCTACACGTCCGACAGATTTCATTCTCTTTTTACCTTTTTTCTGCTTTTCAAGAAGTTTACGTTTACGCGTAATATCGCCACCATAACATTTATCTAATACATTTTTACGCATAGCTTTAATGTTTGTTCTTGCGATAATCCTTCCTCCGATTGCTGCTTGAATAGGAACCTCAAACAGCTGACGTGGAATAATTTCTTTTAACTTATTCGTAAGTTTTTGTCCGATATAAAAAGCACTATCTTCGTGACAAATAACAGACAACGCATCAACAACTTCACCAGCAAGCATAATATCAAGTTTTACTAATTTTGAACGTTTGTAGTCACAAAATTCGTAATCCATACTCGCGTACCCTTTAGTTCTTGATTTAAGTTGGTCATAAAAATCGGTAATAACTTCTGACAATGGAATTTCATATTCCAAATCAGCTCGAATTTTATCTATATATGTCATATTTTTGAAAATTCCACGCTTTGTTTGCGCTAAATCCATCAATGTACCAACATAATCATTCGGCGTAATAATAGAAACTTTAACATAAGGCTCTTCAATATACTCACGATATTGCGCCCCTGGAAGATTAGCCGGATTATCAATTTCTATCATTTCTCCATTAGTTTTATAAACCTTATAAACTACAGAAGGCGCAGTCGTAACAATTGAAAGCCCGTACTCACGCTCCAATCTTTCTTGCGCAATTTCCATATGCAGCATGCCCAAAAAACCACACCTAAAACCAAATCCAAGGGCAGATGAAGTTTCCGGTTCAAAAGTAATACTACTGTCATTAAGTTTTAATTTTTCTAATGCTTCTTTCAAATCCTGATAATCATCATTATCAACAGGATACATGCCGGAAAACACCATTGGCAATGCTTCTTTATACCCTGGGAGAGGCTCTGACGCAGGATTTTCTACAGTTGTAATCGTATCGCCCACAAATCTTGTAAGTTCCTTAATCGAACCTGCAAAAAATCCAACATCCCCACACTTAAGCTCTTGAACAGAAACCCTCATAGGTGTTTGATATCCAAGTTCAACAACTTCACACTCTTTTCCTGATGCCATAAAGCGAACTTTGTCGCCAACTTTTATACTTCCGTCAACAACTTTAAAGAAACAAAGAGTTCCCAAATATTGATCATAAACGCTATCAAAAACAAGAGCCCTTAGTGGTTTTTCAGAAGTATCAACAGGTGGTGGGATTAAATCTACAATAGCTTCTAAAACTTCCTCAATTCCAATTCCTGCCTTTGCGCTAACAGGAATTGCTAAAGATGCATCAATCCCCAAAACCTCTTCAATTTCAGAACGCACACGCTCAACATCTGCGGATGGCAAATCAATTTTATTTATAACAGGAATAATTTCTAAATTTTGTTCTGCTGCAAGGTATACATTCGCAAGAGTTTGCGCCTCAACCCCTTGAGTTGAGTCAACGATAAGCAATGCCCCTTCGCAAGCTGCAAGAGAACGAGAAACTTCGTATGAAAAATCTACGTGTCCCGGAGTATCTATAAGGTTTAGTTCATATTTTTTACCATTTTTTGCGGTATAGTTCATCCTTGCAGTATTAAGTTTAATCGTAATACCACGTTCGCGTTCAATATCCATTGAATCCATTATTTGATTCTGCATATCTCTTTGTGCAACCGTTCCGGTTTTTTCAAGCAATCTATCGGCAAGAGTAGATTTGCCGTGGTCAATGTGCGCTATTATACAAAAGTTTCTTACATTTTCTCTATATTTCATACGTCTATTATAGCATAAAGAATTTGTCCTTCACAATAAGTTATATAAAGTTGAAAAAAGATTTAAATTAAGTTAAAATCTTTGCAAAAAGAGGGTTAATATGACTGATGTTCAAAAGCGTATTTTAATCGTTGACGATGATGATGAAATTAGAGAATTATTAGAATTTGACGTAGCGCAAAGCGGTTATTTTGTTGACACAGCACATGATGGATTAGAAGGTTTAAACAAGGCATTAAATAATTCATATGACCTTATATTACTTGACGTTATGATGCCTAAAATGAACGGTTTTGATGTATGTAAAAACATTCGTCAGGCCAAATTGGCAATCCCAATACTAATGCTTACCGCAAAAGGCACAATTGACGATAAAACAGAAGGATTTGATTGCGGCGCTGATGACTATTTGGTTAAACCTTTTGATATTCAAGAAGTTCTCTTAAGGATAAGAGTTTTATTAAGACGTAATCAGGTAGAAGAAAAAAATTCACTATCAGATGAAATTTTAAATGTTGGTGACATTCAGATTTTTCCGGAAACATTGGAATGTATAATAGTAAATAAAAGAGTAAAATTAACTCCAACAGAATTTGAGATTTTATATAGTTTAATGCAGCATTTTAATACACCGGTAACACTTGCAACATTATTAGATGAAGTTTGGGGATATGACAGTAACGAAGATGTTAGAATGTTAAGAGTTCATGTCGGCGGTTTGCGAAATAAAATTGAAAATGATACCAAAAATCCTAAGTATCTTCACACAGTAACAAATGTCGGGTATAAACTTACTCCTTTTGCGGAGAATTAATTTATGAGATTTTTTAAGTTTAAACGTTTAAAAATTGTTGAGCAAATAGTTGTTGTTGTTTGCTTTGCCGTTTTAATCCCATTAACTGTGAGTGGGGTTATTATCAACAATATTAACCAGCAAGCCGTAAGATACCAATTAAGAGAATCTGCCGTCCTAATCGCAAATATGATTTCTGATGAAATTGATTTTTTCTCAAATACGATTAATACAAGTCTTGAGCAAATTGAGTTTTCTCTTAAATATATAAAAGGCGATACTGCAAGACAACAATACTTAAACTCAATTGCACACAACTTTGAAAACTGTGAAAAAATTCAAATCGCCAAATCAACAAGTGAACTTTTAAAAATCCACGAAAATAATAAAAAAGTAAAAAAAGCAACAATATCAATAAATTTGGATGATGGCGAATTCTTAGTTGCAACGTATAGTCTTGAAGGTTTACGAGATGAACTTTTCCAATCCCTAAAAGATGACAAACGTCAAATTTACGTTATGACAAATGACGGAGTTTTAATTGCTTCTCACAATTATACAGATGAACTTTTTCAAGAAACTTTATCAATGATGCCAAAACATCAAAGAATAGATGAACCCGTTATTTTTGGGGATGTAAAAAACCAGCCTATCGTATACGTAAAAAAGAATAATCCGCAAATTACAATTATCGTAAACACAACGGAACACATCACAAACAGACTTATTAATCAAAGTAGAGCGAAAATTATATTGTCAATATTATTTGCAACTCTTGTAATTATATTAATTGTCGCATTATACACATATTATTTGTACATAAACATAA
>SAMEA3663006__coassemble_861_pt1 | contig 10425 bp, 11 predicted proteins | sample SAMEA3663006__metabat2_low_PE_025 | metagenome-assembled genome bin SAMEA3663006 (sample SAMEA3663006) | pig gut metagenome | biome: pig gut; feature: pig-associated habitat; material: faeces | place: France | collected 2012
TATTTCCATATTCATCCTTTTTCTGCTCCAATATAATTGTAAAGTTATGTAACAAAATAAACAAGATATAGCAATTATATACTCTAAAAATACTTTATAAATATGTAAGTAATAAGTCAATAATAAACACGAGATATACAAAACATAAATTATTTACACTACCTACTACACACTAACCTTCTACACACGAGGAATTGTAAAAGATTCCGAACTCTATCACCTGATAGAGTTTTTTTTTGCCATAAATTTGTATTTATCTCAAAATCTCTATTCATGGTATCATTACACTATGGTTAAAAGTTTTATTGACAACATCTTAAAAAATAAAAAGAAAAAATTTACTATCAATACCGAAAACATGGGCGTAAACATTGACAAAAATGAGTTTTACGAAATCAAACTTTCAAATTCAAACCACCCAGAAAATTCGAGAGGAAAGAATTAAGACTTATGCATAAAAAGATTTCTGAAAAAGTCATCAACAGATTAACACTATACCATTGCATTTTAACAGACTATATCGACAAAAATATTGAATATATTTCAAGCAAACAACTTGCAACTTTACTAAAAATTGACGATTCACAAGTTAGAAAAGACATCAGCGTTTTAAACAATTCCGGAAAAAGCAATGTCGGCTATATCGTTAAAGAAATGAAAAACTCTATCGAAAAAACTCTCGGATTTGCTAAAAACAAAAAAGCTTTTATTATCGGCGCCGGAAACTTAGGGATGGCACTTGCTAAATATGACAACTTTCAAAACTACGGACTTAACATACTTGCCCTTTTTGATAATGACAAATCTAAAATCGGTAAAACTGTTAACAATAAAATGATTTTAGACATCTCAAAATTACCAAACCTTGCAAGAAAATCTGATGTTGATATTGCGATTTTAACCATTCCAAGAGCATATGCTCAACTAATGGCTGATTACCTTGTAAAAGCCAATATCAAATATATTTGGAATTTTACTCCATCCGTACTTGATGTTCCAGAAAACGTACAAGTATGGAATGAAAATATTATGGGGAATTTTTTACAATTTACGTATAATATTTAGATTTTAAATTTATTTCACCTTCAGCGGATAATCTTTCGGAATTTTCCAGTTGTTTTGCATTATATAAACAGTACAGTAGTTTCTATTTCGACTTTCTTTTGAACAAGGATATCTCCCTGTTTCAGTAAGCTCTTCTTTATCTAGAGTTTCTAAACCCCACATATATGGTTCAAATCCTTTTTTTACATGGTACTTGTCTAAAGGATCAGCTGAAGCAGGAGCAAATCTGAAACCAAAGTATGTAATACCTGAATCAGGACGCTCTGTTGAAAAACTTCCGTCCTCATTTTTTAGAACGTAAGTACTTTCATTCCAATTCTTGGCATTTGGATAAAAAGAAAAATCCATTGCGTAAGTAGGTACAGTTGAACTAAATGCACCTCGTTTCCCCGCAAGAGCGGAGCCGTCCTGAAAATACAAAATAAAATTTTCAACAGCAGTACCACCAATCCCACCTTCCCCCATAAAACGCTCCATTCTATAACCTTTAGCTAAATAAGGCAAAATATACTTATCCATAAATTCGCCGGATGTTTCAAATGTCCAATATTCTTTTGGTCCATTAACATTTTCAGACATCAATATTGCCTGATTCATAACAGAATAAACCTTCTTGAGCTTTGTCTCGACTTCTGAATTTTTGTTAGTTTGAATTAATGCAGGAAGAGTCAATGCTGCAACTACCCCGATAATTCCAAGAGTTATCAAAACCTCAGCAAGCGTAAATCCTCATTTAGAATATTTATATTGTTCGCAAATTTTTAACATAACAATCCTCTCATTAATCCAACCTTTCATGTATTTATGACACCTATAGGTGGTAGTAACAACATCAGTAATGTACCACAATAGGTGGTATGAGTCAACAAGCTAACACTAAAAATCCGATTTTAATTAAACTCGGCAACAACATAAGAGCAATCAGGTCAGAAAAAGGAATTTCGCAAGAAGAACTTGCGTTCAAAATAAATTCTGCAAGAAACTTCATCGGTTGCATTGAGCGCGCAGAAAAAGCACCAACGGTAATAACACTTGCAAGAATTGCAAATGCTCTCAACATAACATTATCAAGACTCGTTGAAAATGTTGACTCTACTAACTAGCTTACATAGACAAAATTTGCAAAGTATTTTTTAAGATATCTTCAGCCGAAGAATTGTCTTTTAGAAGCGCCATAGCCTTTGACATTGCAGATTTTATCTCATCTCGTTCATAGCCCAAAGATATTAAAACAGTCTGTGCATCTTCAACAGCTTGAGAATCCTGTTCTTTCGGAGTAGATATCACAATAGGTTCAGAGTCTTTGTAATTCATCAATTTATCTTTTAACTCTAATATAATTTTCTGAGCTAACTTAGGTCCAACACCTTTTGCTCTTGTTATCTCTTTATAATTCCCCTCAATAACAAATCCGATAAGTTCTGATGATTGGAACTCATCAAGAAGAGTCAATGCCATCTTACTCCCGACACCTGAAACAGAAGTTAGGATATTGAAAATATCTCTATCTTCTTTTTTCAAAAAACCGCAAAGAGCCATTTTATCTTCTCTGTGAATTAGTACGGTATAAATCTTTATATTATCTTCAGATATTTCGTTAAAATCACGAGAAGTCACTTCTAACAAATACCCGATACCTCCGGCTTCTACTGTTACGAAGCAACCTTTTGAAGTATTTGATTTTCCGGCATTTAAACCTTTTATATAGTCGTACATTTTTACCCTTTTAATTCTTTTTTAATTTCATTTATTGAGCGCTCAAGCTCTTTGTTATTTTTGATTTCTTCTTTTATTTTGTCGTAAGAATAAAGCATAGTCGGATGTCTTTTGTTGAAATATTTGGCAATCAACTCAAAACTTTTTTCGGTAATTTCTCGTGACAAATAAACTGCAATATGTCGAGAATTAGAGATTTTTTGACTTCGTGAAGAACTCTTAAAATCATCCACGGTCACACCGTAATAATCAGCGACAGCCTTTGCAATTTCATCAAAAGTTATCTCTTTCTTTCTGTCTTCACATTTAAGAACTTTTTTAACCAAATCTAACGTCAAATCAGACTTAGAGAAAGTCGCAAATGCACTAACTTTGTTATAAGCACCCTCAAGTTCTCGAACATTATTCACAAAATTGTTGGCAATGTATTCAAAAACTTTAAAATCAGCATTTATTCCGTCTTGTTCTGCTAAATTTTGCAAAATTGCAACCCTTGTTTCAAAGTCCGGAGGAGTAATTTCAGTCATAATCCCCATTTCAAAACGACTCTGTAATCTCGCGGGCAAAGTCGGAATTTCTGAAGGTAATCTGTCAGAAGTTAAGACAATTTGCTTGTTTTTATTGAGTAAACTATCGAACGTATGGAAAATTTCATCCATAGTCCTCTTCTTTGACTCAATAAACTGAATATCATCAATCAGCAAAACGTCTACATTTCTATATTCTTGGCGAAAAGATTCCATCTTCCCGTTTCTGTCAGAACCTTTTTGAATAGATTTAATCAGCTCATTTACATATTCTTCTGTTTTTATATACTTAACACGCAATTTTGGCTTATTAAAAATGATGTAATGCCCGATTGCTTGCATAATATGAGTTTTTCCAAGCCCCGGAGCACCATATATAAACAATGGATTATATTTTTTTGCCGGATTATGGGCGACATTTTGAGCTAATGCGTACGTAAATTCGCTATTATCCCCGACTACGAAATTTTCAAATTTATACTTCAAATTCAAGTTTGCAAAAGATTGCATATGCGCCAAATTTTCCATAGCCGAATTTTCTTTTTCTTCTTCGGGAGGGGTTAGACTTTTAGGTTTAAGCGTTTCTTTTTTCTTTGCTTTTTCATATCTTTTGGCAAATTCATCGTCATACATTACCGTGAAATCATAATCTTTTCCGGTAGTCTTTTTAAACACATCAATAAACTTGTGGTAATAATTCTGCCTAATAATTTGCGGCGCCATTGCGTGCACGGTTATCAGGGTAAATTTATCTTCTTCACAACCGGAAACATCCATTTCATTAACCCAAGGGTAATATGCGTGATCCGGCAATTCTTTTCTTAGTTCGGCTTTAACTTCTGCCCAAATTTTCTTTGCTTCCAAAATATCCATATCGGTATTTTATTATAAACAAAGCAATTAGTAAAATTTTATTTTAAAAATCCGGCACAAAAAACTTGCTCTCAATATAATAAAATATTTTTACCCTAAACCTAAAAGCAGATTAGCATTTGTTACCAACAAAATCATGCCGGCAATTGCGAGTGCAGGTCCAAAAGGCAAATATGTAAGATTTTCCTTATTCTTTAAACCTTTTATCAAACATAAACAAGCCATTATACCTAACACAAACATCACAAAAATTGCTAATACTTCAAAAATTATATTATTGAGAAGAGATGTTTTAAACTCTAAAACATAGAACCCGATTGCATACAAAAAGAACAAAACTAAAGACGAGAATGTTTTCCAATCTTTATTTTGTGCCAATTTTTTCAAAAATAAAGGCAATGTAAATAATATTTGAAGCCCGATTGCCATAACAATAATTGCAACGACATTTCTCCAACCAAAGACTGCACCTAAACCGGCAGCAATATATGTATCGCCTTCGCCAAACCCCCTTTGACCTGCAATCAGATAACCGCATCTTGCAGCAATTTCCATAATTACAGCCCCCAAAATCAAACCTAATATAGACATTGTAATAGGGTTTGATACGCACCATTCAGGTGTTATACTAAATCCGACAATTGTATTTACTTGAGCCAAAACCTGACTGATTGTTAAATATAAGTTATAAATCAATCCAACTGCAATTAGAGAATAGGTATGAGCATCAAAAACAATTCTTTCTTTTATATCTGTTACAGTTAATACAACTAACAATCCGGCTATTGCAAACGCAAAAAATGTGTCCACTTGCAATCCGAATTTCATAAATACCGCAACAAAAATTAAACCTGTAATAAATTCAACTATAGGATATTGAATGCTTATTTTTTCATGGCAAAAATAGCATTTTCCTCTTAACAAAACATACGAAAGTATTGGAATGTTATGCCACCACTTTAACTTATTTCCGCATTTTGGACATTTGGAAGGCGGAAGGACAATAGATTCTCCGCTAAAAGCTCTTAAGATTACAACATTCAAAAAGCTACCAATAATAGCTCCTATACAAAATACAAAAAATAAAAACATAATTACAATAAGTACTGCTGAATTCATAAATAAAATATCCTTAATTTTGTTTGATTAAATTATACATTTGACTCAAAGCCTTTTTTAGACGTCTTGAAACCTGCATTTGAGAAATATTTAAAGCTTCTGCAATTTCTCGCTGGCTTTTATCCTCGTAAAAGCTCATCAAAATTATTTTTCTTAATTCCGGAGAAAGCTTTTCAATTACAGAAGACAACATTATCTTATCTTCTCGCAAATCTAATGAGTTTTTAAAATCGTCTGACGGGATTTTTTCCAACAAAGACAAATCTTCATCATCAGATGTCGACTGGTCAAGCGAAACAAGCGTTTTGTACTGTTCAATTTTCATCACCTCTCGAACTTGTTCAGGTGAAATTTCCAAATACTTTGCAATATCTTCATCTGTCGGATCACTGTAGCCTTCTGCTATCAAATTCTTCTGCGCAGAATATATTTTTAGCAACAGTTCTTGAACTTTACGCGGAGCCTTAATCATGCCGGCTTTATCTCGAACGTAATGCCTTATTTCTCCTTTGATAAAATAATTTGCATAGGTTTCAAATTTAGCGTTTTTATCCGGTTCATAAAACTCAATAGCCTTTATCAAACCTAAAGAACCTACTTGAAGCAAATCTTCTGCCGGCAAAGATGTCTGTGAAGCAATAGGGAGCGCAATTTTTTTTACAAGAGCTAATGTGTGCTCAACGATTTTAAGGAGTTTAATCCTCTTTTTTTTATCGTCTTGGCAATTTTTATATGATGCAACTTGCTCTTCTATTGTTTCTTTTTTATCTTTACTAATCAAATCGTCAATATACCTATCTGAGATAACTACCTGACAAAACCTTACAGTAAATATCAGACCTTATCAAATTTTAACATACAGAATATTTATTGTAAAATAAATTAAAGTTATTTAATATTTCCGCTAAATTTTAAATTTTATGCTATCATATAAGATATATTGTTTATAAAGTTACGGAGAGATTTATGATTACGATAAAAGATGTAGAACACGTTGCAAAATTAGCAAGATTAGAATTAACAGAAGATGAAAAGGAACTTTACACGAAACAACTTGGTGACGTTTTAAAATATGTCGATCAGATGAATGAAGTTGATACATCTAATGTTAAACCAATGACTCAAGTTATTGATTTTGTAAACGTTATGAGAGAAGACAAAGTTGTTTACGAAAACACTAAAGAAGAATTAATGGCAAACGCTCCGGATGAGGAAAACGGATTTTTTAAAGTGCCTAAAATTAACTAACTTTATTATTCATTTTTTTAAAAGGGGAATATCTTTATTCCCCTTTTTGCAAATTAGATTTAGATTGGAATTTAAGGAGTATGTATGACTAAATATATTTTTATTACAGGTGGGGTTGTCAGTTCTTTAGGAAAAGGTATTATCGCTGCATCGTTGGGAAGATTATTAAGAGCAAGAGGGTTTTCTGTAATTAACCAAAAATTTGATCCTTATATAAATGTTGACCCCGGAACAATGAGCCCGTTTCAACACGGAGAAGTTTTTGTTACAGACGATGGCGCAGAAACTGATTTGGATTTAGGGCATTATGAAAGATTTACTGATACAAATCTTGGCAAATATAACAACGTAACATCCGGTAGTGTGTACCAACACGTTATCGAAAAAGAGCGCCGTGGAGATTATTTAGGAAGAACTGTTCAGGTAATTCCTCACATTACAAACGAAATCAAGTCAAGAATTCTCGGTGCAACCAAACAATTCAAACCAGACTTTCAACTAATTGAAATCGGTGGAACAATCGGTGATATTGAAAGCTTGCCTTTTATTGAAGCTATTCGACAATTCAAGACCGAAGCTGGAATAGGAAACGCGGTTTCGGTTCATTGTACACTTGTCCCATACTTGCCGACTTCAGGAGAATTAAAAACCAAACCTTCTCAACACAGCGTGAGTGTATTGAGAAGTTACGGTATTCAGCCCGAAATTTTAGTATGCAGAACATCAAGAGCTTTACCGAAAACCGAAAAAGAAAAATTGGCTTTATTCTGCTCCGTTCCAAAGGAAGCCGTTATCGAATGCAGAGATATGAAAAGTATTTACGAGGTTCCTTTAGCTCTTGAAGAACAAAATATGGCACACGTTATTCTCGACATGCTGAGAGTTGAAGACAAAACACCTGACTTGAGCGGATGGAAGCGACTTGTAGACAGCATAAAGAACGCGAAGAAAACAATAACTGTAGCAATTGCCGGTAAGTATACAAAACTTTCCGATGCATATATTTCAGTTGTGGAATCCCTAAAGCATGCCGGCTATGCCGCAGATACAAAAGTCGAAATAAAGTGGATAAATTCAGAAGAATGTGTTGAATACAAAAACTGCAAAGAATTACTCAAAGGCATAAATGCCGTAGTTGTTCCAGGTGGATTTGGAGTTCGCGGGATTGAAGGGAAACTCAACGTTATAAGATACGCAAGGGAAAACAATCTTCCGTTTCTGGGCTTGTGCTTAGGAATGCAATGTACAGTAATCGAATACGCGAGAAATGTACTCGGAATAAAGGACGCAAATTCTAAAGAATTTGACGAAAACGCGACACATGCAGTAATTGACTTAATGTTAGAACAAAAAAATGTTCAAGGTTACGGTGGCACAATGCGACTTGGCGCTTATGATTGTGTTCTTAAACAAGGAAGCAAAGCTCAACAAGCATATGGGCAAGATAAAATTTCAGAACGTCACAGACACAGATATGAAGTCAACAATGAATATATTCCGCAGCTTGAAAAAGCCGGACTTGTATTTTCCGGAATGTCGCCTGACGGAATGCTCGCAGAAATTGTAGAACTTCCCAAATTAGATTGGTTTGTTGCCTCGCAATTCCACCCTGAATTTAAATCAAGACCTGATAGACCACATCCATTATTTAATGGTTTAATTAATGCTGCCATAAAAAAAATTGAGGATTGAGGGAGGAAAAAATGAGAGATAAGATTGCAATAATAATAGGGGGAGGGCCTGCAGGATTAAGCGCTGCTTATAGTTTTTTAACCAAAACAGACGACATTTTGCCTATTGTATTGGAAGAACTTGATTGTGTCGGTGGTATTTCAAGAACTGTTCACCACAATGGGAACGGAATCGACTTAGGCGGACACAGACTTTTCTCTAAAAATCAAGAAATTTTAGATTTTTGGGAAGAAATTTTGCCGCTACAAGGCAAACCTCCAATTGATGATAAAATTCTAGGTAGAACTATTACCGTATCAGAAAATGGCCCAGATCCTGATGAAACAGATAAAGTTATGCTGAAAAGGAAAAGAGTTTCAAGAATATTTTATTTAAGAAAATTCTTTGACTACCCTATCAGTCTGAAAGTTTCTACAATTTTAAATATGGGAATTGGTCGAACTTTTTGTGCAGGCATGAGCTATATTAAGTCTTGTTTTGTAAAGCGAGATGAAAAAAATCTTGAAGATTTTATGATAAACAGGTTCGGAGTTGTTTTATACAAAATGTTCTTTGAAAAATACACCCAAAAAGTTTGGGGGCTTCATCCTCGAGAAATTTCCAAAGAATGGGGCGAACAACGTATAAAAGGGCTTTCTTTATCTAAAGCAATAATGAATGCCATTTTATCTCCATTGAAACTTATATCAAATAAACAAAAAGAAACCTCCTTAATTGAAGAATATTTCTACCCCAAATACGGTTGTGGACAACTTTGGGAATATATGGCAAATGAAATAAAACGACTTGGCGGAGAAATTCACCTAAATACAAAAGTCGTTTCTTTTGACTATAATGGAGAAAAAATTCTTGCGGTTAACGTTATTGAAAACGGAGAAAATAAAAAATTTGAAGGGAATTATTACATCTCTTCAATGCCAATAAAAGATTTGGTTAGCGGTTTAGGCAGCCTTGTACCGGAAAACGTTAAAAATATCGCAAAAGAATTGCCATACAGAGATTATATGCTTGTGGGATTTTATTGCAACAAAATTAATCTAAAAAACAACACAAAAATTCCTACAATAAACAATATATGTCCTGACAGTTGGATTTATATTCAAGAAAACGATGTAACGGCAGGACGCTTACAGATAATGAACAATTGGTCACCTTACCTTGTAAAAGATTTTAAAGATAAAGTATTTATTAGCCTTGAATATTTTTGTAACGAAGGCGATGAAATGTGGAATAAATCTGATGACGAGATGATTAACTTCGGAATTTCAGAGCTTGAAAAACTAAATATAGTTCGAAAAGAAGATATTATTGATAGCGTTAGAGTAAGAGTAAAAAAAGCTTATCCGGCTTATTTTGGAGTATATAAAGATTTTGACACAGTTAAAGATTATATATCCCGAATTCCGAACTTATATTGTGTCGGCAGAAACGGACAACACAAATACAATAATATGGATCACTCAATGTTGAGTGGAATTGAATCCGTAAACGTAATCAAAGACAATTTGGACAAAAATATTCTATGGGCTGTTAATACCGAAAAGGAATATCATGAAATCAAAAACTAACAAAATCTTTTTAATAGTTATATTATTATGGGTAATTATAACTATTTTAAGATGCATATTTCACCAACCTTGGTATGATGAGGCACACGCGTGGATTATAGCTAAACAACTATCATTCCTTGATATAATAGCGTTAATGAAATATGAAGGGCATACTTTTTTGTGGTACTTACTTATAATGCCTTTTGCAAAAGCTGATTTGTGGTATCCAATTCCAATGCAGATTCTAAACTGGATTTTTTCATTCATAGCAATTTTAATACTATGGAAAAAAGCTCCGCTTAATCCAATAACAAAAACAATTGTAACTTTTTCATATCCATTTTTAGCGCAATTGCCAATAATAGCAAGATGTTACGCAATTGGAGTAATGTTTTTGTTTATGCTCACTGCATTATACAATGACAGATTGAAAAAGCCTCTTATCTATTCTACATTAATCACGTTATGCGCAAATACAAGCGTAATGGCATTATATGGAGCTGTAGCATTCGGATTTATATTTGCATTTGACTTAGTAAAAAATGCCCTTGAAGGAACTATTACAAGGAAAGATTTTAGCATTTCGTTTGTAATTATGGCACTTGGAGCAGTGTTGATTCTTTGGCAACTTGTTG
>SAMEA3663006__coassemble_884_pt1 | contig 10262 bp, 13 predicted proteins | sample SAMEA3663006__metabat2_low_PE_025 | metagenome-assembled genome bin SAMEA3663006 (sample SAMEA3663006) | pig gut metagenome | biome: pig gut; feature: pig-associated habitat; material: faeces | place: France | collected 2012
ACTGTTTTCGAGTATGAGTATTGCAATATCAGGATTTTCTATAGCATTGGCACTTGGATTTTCAGGAGCAATCGGCGTACTTTTTGGATATTATCCCGCATACAAAGCCTCTTTGTTAAACCCGATTGATGCCTTGAGATATGAATAGGATATTTTCTTTTAACAACAACAAACAAGAAAAACTCCCAAATACAAAAACTCCCTAAAGTTTAAACTTTAGGGAGTTTTTCTGACTAAGCTATATAATTATGATGCAGGTTCTTCAGATTTTTTATCAAGAAGTTTTTGTAATTTTTCTCTAATTTCGTCACCTTTTTTCTGCATATCAGAAACAACGTCATCCGCCTTTGATTGAATTTCTTTTACTGTTTCATCTGCACGTCTTGCGGCATCTTTTGCAGAATCAGCTAACATTGCACGAGTTTCTTCACCTGATTTTGGTGCAAGTAAAATACCTGCAATAGCGCCTATCGCACCACCTACAATAAAACCTGCTAAAAATTTAGTTGCTGACATAATATTCACTCCTTTTCTTTTCAGTAATGATTAACTATTTGCTGTAATTATTTTTTTGAAAACATTTTCCAAGCCACATTAAAACCTTTAAGCAGCCCTGAAAATATAGTTCCTGTTACAGCTTTTGTTTTTCCAAAGGTTCTTTCAACTGCCCCTTTGAAAGTATCCATATTTTGATCCGTATTTTTTACAATATTATTAATTGAATGAAGCGTTTCGTTCAATTCCCCGAGTGTAGGTTTCAACTCGGTATTTAATAATATAGAAGTTTGGTTCAAATTTTTTGCTAACGCAGATAAATCAATGAGCAATTTCACAAGGAAAACGGCAACAACAATAACAATAATACCTGTTACCCATGCCAGAAAAGTTAACCCTTGATTAAGTGCGATTTGTGAAAAATCCATAATTTAAAGTCCTTTACTTTTAGTATTCGAAATCGTTTTCAGCCTCTTCCAGCTCTTTTGCCTTTTGAAGCTTATTAGATTTTATCATATTATTCAATTTTCTAAATTGTCTTTCCAGCTTATATTTTGCTAAGTCAACAGACTCAAGGGCTTGTTTTTTAGCTTCGTGAATTGCAGGAGAATTTTTTTCATAAAATTCGCAAGCAGCATCTTTCAATTGACGTCTTGATTCTTCACCCGGTTTTGGAGCATACAAAACACCTGCAATAATACCACCAACAACCCCTGCCATCAGACCAAGTCCAAACGCTAATGTCTTATTTTTGCACATAATAACCTCACTTTTCGTATTTCAATTTGTGATACCAATTATAACATATTTTGAAAATTTTACAAGCACCCTACAACAGGAATACTATCCCAGCATTCTTTTAAAAACACAGCATATTGGCAATAAGTAGCCGCTTTTTTAAATTTAACTTTCATTATTAGAAGGATTAAATATATCAAAACTAAATTTATAATCCTCTGCCAAAATTCAATTTTCTTTTTCTCTAAGAACTGAATTCCTTTTTCAATGTAATCTTGTGTTACACAAATACATTGCCTGAATTTTTTAATAGCAGACAACAATATGGAAGAATTAGTAACAACAGTTTTATCTAACGCTTTCACTTTTTTGTCAACACGATAAATCCAGCAAATAATATCTTTTGCCAAAACCAATTCTGCTATAAAAATTATTGCAATAAATACATACATTTCTTTTTTCTCAAATTTTGTATTATAATTGTGATTATAAGTTAATAATCATGATAAAAAAATACGTCTAAAGGACTATTTATGTATAAAAAACTAAAATTTTACCTATCATTAATACTTGCAAGAAGCGCCTACCTCGGAATAAAATTATTTTCAAATTCTTATTTAGCAATGAGAATTGCTTTTTTTAATGAATTAGAAACATTTTCAAGTTTATTTAATCCGGAATTTTTATCGCACTGTGGAGATTATATAAAAGAAAAGAACATTACAATAAGCGGTACAAACGGGAAAACAACAACTTCCGGACTTGTTTCACATATTTTGGAAACAAGCGGAAAATCCGTAATCCATAACTTGAAAGGCGCCAATATGCTAACAGGAGTGGCAAATGTTTTTGCTTTGACACTCGCTCCTTTTAAGAGATTTGACTACTCCGTCATTGAATCAGATGAAGCTTATTTAAACAAACTATACGACTATATGAAGTCAGACTATTTAGTTGTAACAAACCTTTTCAGAGATCAATTGGACAGATATGGAGAACTTGCAACAACCGCATCTTTTATCCAAAAAGCAATTGACAAAAATCTGGATTTAACACTTATTTTAAACGCAGATGACCCGTTAGTTACAAATTTTGGAAAAAATAGAGATAAAGTTATATATTATGGATTTGAAAATGTTGAATATACTTACGACATTGAAAAATCTAATGCGCCTACGGAAGTTTTTAATTGCACCTGCGGAAAACCTTTAGAATATTCTAAACAGTTTTTTGCTCAACAAGGTCACTATCACTGCTCTTGTGGTTTTTCAAGACCTAAATGCGATTATTCGGCAGATGTAAAAGTTGGAATGGAATATTCTATTCTCCAGGTAAAACATAATGAGAAAAGTTATGAATTTACAACACATCTGGTTGGCTTATACAATGCCTACAATGCACTTGCGGCAATTGCTTTTGCATTTGAAAACGGAATTTCCGCAGAGATTATCCAACAAGCACTAAATTCATTCCACTCAATTTTTGGAAGAACAGAACAACGGACTATAAACGGACACCCAACATTAATACAACTTATAAAAAACCCGACAGGTGCAAGCGAAGTCTTAAAAACCGTAGATTTAGACTCAAATATAGTTATCGCTATCAACGACAATTATGCAGATGGAAGAGATATTTCTTGGCTATGGGATAGTGATTTTGAGCAGTTGAAAAACGCAAAAAAACTTGTTATAACATCCGGAATTCGCGCAAATGATATGGCTACTCGCCTTAAGTATGCAGGAATTCCTCAAGATAAGATTAAAATAGAACCTTCAATAAAGAAGGCAATTGAACTTGCCGTATCAGCGAACAATAATGAACACGTAACAATTTTGCCATCATATACGGCGTTGCTAAAAATTAATAAGGAGAAATTTTAATATGCTATTAGGTGTAAATATAGATCACGTTGCAACTTTAAGAAATGCCAGAGGCGGAAATGAACCGAATGTAATAAAAGCCGCAGATATTTGCGAACAAAACGGAGCAACTTCAATTACGACCCATCTTAGAGAAGACAGACGCCATATTAAGGATGAAGATGTAAGAACATTAATAAAAACAATCAAAACTAAACTAAACCTTGAAATGGCGATGGCTGATGATATTCAAAAAATCGCATTAGAAATTTTACCATATTCAATATGTCTTGTCCCAGAAAAAAGACAGGAAGTCACAACTGAAGGTGGCTTGGACGTAGCCGGACAACTTGAAAGAGTAACAAACTTTATTAACCCCCTATTAGATGCGGGGATTGTAGTAAGCTTATTTATTGACCCGACAGAAGAACAAGTTAGAGCAGCAGCGAAAACCGGAGCACAATTTATAGAAATGCACACCGGAACATACTCAGAAGCTTTCGGCACCGAAAATGAAGAAAAAGAATTTTTAAACTTAAAAAATGCTGCTGCTTTAGCGCAAAGTTTAGGACTAAAAGTTAATGCCGGACACGGACTAAATTATGAAAATGTTCACAGAATGCATGAAATTGATGGACTTTATGAATTAAATATCGGGCACAGTATTATATCGAGAGCCGTATTCACAGGATTACCGGAAGCTGTTCAGAAAATGGCAGATTTAATAAAATAAGGAATAATTATGAAATCAAGAGAACAAATAATTGAAGAAATGCAACAAGTAGTAGAGCAAATGCGCTTAGATGATATTGAGGATAATCCGGATTCTGAAATCGAAACATTTGAATGCGATTGTTGCGGTCAAGAAAAAATGCTTGCAGGTTCTATTGAATACAACGGTTACAGATTATGTAATGATTGCGTACTTCTTGCAGAAACCGGATTTGCATTAGAAAAAATCAAAGACATTCAAGAGTTGATTGACGCAATGGAAGACAAACGTCTTGAAGGACTTTGCTCTATTGTTAAAGAAGAAGAACAAAAAAATTTCAACTAGGGGAAAAGTGAAATGCTTGCAGATTACCATATGCACACAAGTTTTAGTGATGATTCATGTTATCCGATGAAGGATTGTATTGAACGCGCTATTTCGTTAGGTTTTGATGAAATTTGTTTTACTGAACACATTGACCACGGATGTGCAAATTCTTTTTGTTGCAATTGCAAAGATTATTATTCTGCCTTTCAAAAATACAAATCTGAATACCTTGATAAAATCACGCTCAAATTCGGAATAGAATTTGGGATGCAATCACATCACAAAAAGTATTTTGATAATATTTTTGAACAATACCCGTTTGATTTTGCACTTTTATCTTTTCATCAAGTTGAAGATAAAGAGTTGTGGAATCAAGATTTTCAAAACGGAAAAACGCAAGATGAATATAACAGAATATATTTTGAAGAAATGTATAACACGGTAAAAGTCTTTGATAATTTCAGTGTTTTAGCCCATATGGATTTAATGAGAAGATATGATAGGTTTGGGGAATATCCTTTCGAAAAAGAAAAAGATATTGTAGAAAAAATTCTAAAACTCGTTATTGAAAAAGGAAAGGGGATAGAACTGAATACATCATCATTCAGATATAAATTAAACGACTTAACTCCTTCTAGAGATATTTTAAAATTATACAGAGAACTTGGCGGAGAAATCATAACAATCGGCTCAGATTCTCACAGGGCAGAACAACTTGGTCAAAATGTTCAATTTGCACGAGAAGAGTTGAAACGATTGGGCTATAAATATTTTTGCACCTTCGACAAGATGACTCCAATTTTTAACAAATTATAATCATTCAACTTGACTAAGAATCTACGAATATCTTGAAATCTCTCTTAAATAATGTTATAATTGAACTATTAAAAGGAGAGTCATATGAAGAAAGCATTTACATTGGCAGAAGTATTAATAACCCTAGGAATTATTGGGGTAGTTGCCGCTATCACAATGCCAATGCTCGTATCTACTTATCAGGAAAGAGAACTTGTAAGCCGATTAAAAAAAGACTACAGTAATATATCTCAATCTTACGCTCATTCTCTTGTTGAAAACGGTCTGCCTAAATATTGGCATTTAGGAGAAGAAGGCAACTCTGATGGCGCAAAATATATACAAAGCACCTTGATTTCTTATTTTAAAGTTTGGGAGAATTGTGAAACTAACAACGGATGTTGGCCAAATAATACTATTGCAAACCTTGATGGAACAATGTCAGAACTTAACGTTTCAACAAATCCGTCTTATTCCAAATTTACTATTATAGACGGAACAAACTTTGCATTTAAAGTATTAAGTAATGATTGCTCATTATCAGTCGGCGAATCAGGTGGGCTAAAAGATGTATGTGCGGAAATGCTAATTGATATTAATGGTCCTAAAAATCCGAATAAATTCGGTTTTGACGTATTCAAATTCTATTTAACTCAAAAAGGAATCATGCCGGCTGGATTATCAGGGGAAACAGTAAACAGCTTTGAAAACAGTTGTTTGAACAAAGTATCAGGACTTGGATGTACAGCTTGGGTGTTATACAGAGCTAATATGGATTATTTACACTGCTCAGATATAAGCTGGGGGGGCAAACAGTCTTGTAAAAATATTTTCAACAACCACAACTCTGATTTGTAATTTGAATTCTATACAAAATAAAAGACTTGTGGTACCATATATGCAGAGAATTACTTTTAATTACATTTGATACAAGGAAACTTTTTTATAAAAAAAACATCTATGTATTTAAGCTTGAGCGAAATGTGATTAAGGGTAATCTGGAGGAAAAATAAAGAATGAGAAAACTTATGAAGAAAAGCTTAATATTTACAGGTACGTTTATCGTACTGTTCGGATGTCTGATACATAACTACGGAATGGCATACACTCCGGTTGATTTGTATGATCAGGTCTGGCGATTAGTCAATTCTAAATTTGTAGATCAGACAAACAATGCGCAAGATTGGCAAAAATGGCGTCACAAATACGACAATAAAATCGTAACTAACGAGGATGCCTATGTTGCAATTAACACAATGATTGCAAGTTTAAATGACCCATATACAAAATTTTTAGATCCAAAAGAATTTGCAGAAGAAACAAGTTCAATTAAAGGTTCTTTGAAGGGTATCGGTATTCAAATTGCAGTAAAAGATGGGAAATTAACCGTTATTGCTCCAATTGAAGATACTCCGGCAGAAAAAGCAGGCTTAAAAGCAGACGATGAAATACTTGAAATTGACGGGAAAAGCACAAAAGGGATTACCGTAGATAAAGCTGCAGACCAAATCCGCGGGAAAGAAGGAACTCAAGTAACCCTTCTTGTAAAAAGAAAAGACATGCAGCCAAAAACTTACACTATCACAAGAGCAAATATTGAGATTAAATCAATATCACAAAAATTACCTGAAAATGTAAATATGCCAAACGACATTTCTTATATAAGACTAAGCTCGTTTATCAGCAGAAATGCAAGTACAGAATTTCGCTCTATTCTTGAACAAGGGTACAATAAAAAAGGATTTATCATTGACCTTCGTTCTAATCCGGGGGGATTGCTAACAAACGCAATCTATATTTCAGATATGTTCTTGGATAATGGCGTTATCGTATCAACAGTTGATCGTGACGGTTACAGAGAAACTCAAAATGCAACGCGTGGTGTCGTTACAAGAAAACCGGTAGTTGTTTTAATCAACAAAGGTTCGGCATCTGCTAGTGAAATTTTTTCAGGTGCAATGAAAGACAACGGAAGAGCAGTTATTGTCGGAGAACAATCATTCGGTAAAGGGTTAGTTCAAGAAATCAATAAACTTCCATATGATGCCGGCATTAACATTACAATTCAAAAATACCTGACTCCTAACGGAACAGATATTAACAAAAAGGGTATTACTCCTGATGTAATTGTTAAGCTTACAGAAGAAGATGTTAAAAATAAAAACGATGTACAGTTGAAAAAAGCAATAGAAATTCTGGAACAACTATCCGCAGGAAAAACTGTTGCATCATATTAAAAAACAAAGAAATTAATCATTTACAAAAAGGAACCTTTTAAAGGTTCCTTTTTTACAACTAAGCCTCTCGATATAACCTATAAAGAATCTACATACAATTTTATGTCTTCATCTGATATCATTTCGGTTGCTGCAACTAAAACTCTTTTATCGTCAAGTTTAACACCGCCCAAAATATTATTATTTTTTAATTTTTCTAAGTAGACGTTTGAGTCATCGCACTTAACAACAAACTCATTAAAGAAATTCTCGTTTCCAATTTTATAGCCCAATTTAGCCAAAGCTTCTGCCAATTTATGCGCTTGTTTAGTTGACAAATATCCCGCTTGACGAAAACCTTTTTCTCCCATTACACTCAAATAAACCGTAGCCCATAGTCCCATTAAAGCTTGATTTGAGCAAATATTACTTGTAGCTTTTTCACGTTTTATATGTTGCTCTCTTGTTTGAATTGTTAAAGTAAACGCTTGCTCACCGTCTTTATCAACAGTCCGACCTGCAAGACGCCCTGGCATTTGGCGCATATACTTTTCTTTACAACAAATAACACCGGCATGAGGACCTCCAAAACTCATCGGAATACCAAGAGTCTGAATATCTGCAACAACAATATCAGCCCCAAACTCTGATGGTGGTTTAAGTATAGACAATGTTGATAAATCCGTACATACAATTAATAATGTATCATCAGATTTTTTGACATCTAATATTTCTCCATAATAATCCGGAGTCTGGATTAAAACACACGCATAATCTGTTGTATCTTGCGGAAGGTTGTCAAACAACACTACTTCAATATTTCCAGCCCACATATAAGTGTTTATTACTCTTAAATATTCTGGGTTAATATTTTTATGCACCAAGACTTTCTTAGACTTTTTATTAATTCTAACAGCCATCAAAAGAGCTTCAGCACAAGCTGTCGCTCCATCATAAACAGTAGCATTTGAAATATCCATGCCTGTTAATCTTGAAATCATTGTTTGGAATTCGTACATAATCTGAAGAGTTCCTTGGGCAATTTCAGCCTGATAAGGAGTGTAAGCCGTTAAAAACTCAAACCTTTGAGCAACTTGCGACACACACGCAGGAACAAACTTGTTATAAACACCTGCTCCCATAAAATTGATAAAATCAGTTTTATTTTTGGCTGCAAGCGACTTAACTTTTCTTTGAGTTTCAAGTTCGCTCAACGGTTCATCTAACTCTAAAGCTTGCATTCTGGCAGTTTTTGGGATTTGACTGAACAAATCTTCAACAGATTTTATTCCAATATCACCAAACATCTCTTGCTTTACGCTATCATTATGTACTAAAAAATTCTTCATCAATTATTCCAATTCTTCCTTGTAATCTTCGTATTCCAACAAATCATCTTGTTCTGAAATGTCGCCTGTAGCCTTAACTTTTACCAACCAACCCTTTTCGTATACATCTTCGTTAAGTGTTTCCGGCGCATCAACTAAATCCGCATTAACCTCTAAAATAGTACCGCTGATTGGCATATAAATTTCAGAAGCCGCCTTAACTGATTCAATGGTTGCAAAGGTATCGCCTTTAGAAAACTCTGTATCAACATCAGGCAATTCGAGAAAAACAATATCACCTAATTGTTCTACAGCATAATCTGTCAAACCAATGGTATAAGTTCCATCATCATTTTTTAAAAGGTATTCATGTGATTTTGAACACAATATCTTTTCTGTAATACTCATTTTATTCTCCTATAATTTAACCTTATTTCTTTTTGACACAAACGGTCTTTTTACAACTTCAGCATCATGAAGTTTTTCTCTTATCATAACTTGAACAACGGAACCTGTGCAAATCTCCTTAATATTTTTAACATAAGCAAGCGCAATATTTGCCCCCAAGACAGGAGAAACACAGCCACTCGTAACAACTCCGACTTTTTCACCGTTAAAATACACATCATAACCGTGACGAGCAATATTTCTATCTAGCATTTTTAGACCGATTAATTTTTTGTTAACTCCGTTTTGCAACTGCTCCATAATAACGGATTTACCGTTGTAATCTTCTTTTTTATCCTTAGGAATAGACCAGCTCAAACCTGCCTCAATCGGAGTTGTATTTTCATCCAAATCGTTGCCATACAGATGAAGAGCTGCTTCCAACCTCAAAGTATCACGAGCACCTAATCCGATAGGTTTAATTCCGTATTTCTTTCCATATTCTAAAATTTTATCCCACAATTCTTCTGAGAACTTATTTTCAACCAAAAGCTCATATCCGTCTTCTCCGGTATAACCGGTACGAGATACAAGTATCTTATGATTACATATTTTAGCCGGCTTAATCGTAAATGATTCTTGATGAGTATCCAGCCCCATATCTCTTAAAAGAGCATCTGCATTAGGACCTTGTACTGCCAGAAGTGAATAATTATGAGATTGGTTATCTATTTTTACATCAAAATTCTTGCTATTACGAACCATCCAGTTCAAATCTTCATCAATTCTTGAAGCATTACAAATTACTAAATAATAATTTATCCCCAATTTATAAATAATCAAATCGTCAATCAACCCGCCTTTTAAATTTGGCAACTGACAATAAACAGCCTTTTCATAAGCAAGTTTTGAAATATCTTGAGGAACAATTTTCTGTAAAAAATCCAAAGATTCTTTTCCGGACACAAAAACTTCTCCCATATGGGATACATCAAACAAGCCAACCGATTCTCTTACCGTATTATGCTCTTCAATGATTGATGAATACTGAACAGGCATGTGCCATCCTGCAAAATCAACCATTTTCGCTCCTAATTTAACATGTTTATCGTGTAAAAAAGTTTCCTTTGTCATAAATCATTTTCCCCCTAATTTTCTACTATTGTCTTAGCAATAAAATTTTTTGTCAAGAAAAATTTAAAAATTTTAATAGAGTTTATGCTGACGCATCAGGGAAATATTTATCAATCTCAATAATTTTTCCATCAAGAGTATTTTCTTCAAACGATTTTATAAACTTAAACAAATCATCATTCGGTACATCATAGTTATAAAGAACCGTTTCGCCCTTATAATCACGCATAACTCTAACTATATAATGGCACCCCTGAGCATATTTTAA
>SAMEA3663006__coassemble_890_pt1 | contig 10195 bp, 7 predicted proteins | sample SAMEA3663006__metabat2_low_PE_025 | metagenome-assembled genome bin SAMEA3663006 (sample SAMEA3663006) | pig gut metagenome | biome: pig gut; feature: pig-associated habitat; material: faeces | place: France | collected 2012
ATTTGAGGTAAAAACGTTAACAAAGCGAGTCCAAATAAAGCCCAACGGATTTTTGTGTTTGTATCAAATATTTTGAACATAAAAATCAAATAAATCGGCACTAAGAATAGAATTACCCTATCAGCATACGGGTAGATTTTTATTATTGACAAAATTATCATAAAAATTATTGTCAAAAATAAAATGATTGATTTTTGATTTCTTTCTCTTATAAAGTAAATAATTCCGCAAATGAAGAATATCAATGGGAACAATAACATCTTAACCGGTGCAAACATAAATTTTAAAGAGTCAATAAATAACGATGGGAAATTTGAAAGTGTAGGTGTAACAAAACTTTCAGCCCAGTTTTTTACCATAAATGAGTCTGTGTATGTTTTGAATAAAAATAATTTGGCGTATATGAGTAAGCTAATTGCAATAGGTACAATTGTAATTAAGACTGGTTTCCTTGTTTGTCGATTAAGTAATAGTGTGAAAAATCCACCTGCTGTTGCAAGCAGCGATACGAATGAAAACCAGCTCAATGTTGCAAGTCCAATGCCAATTGATAATAATTTTTTAGTAGATAAATTTTCAAATTTAATTTTATTAAAAATATAAATGACAAGTAAAACAGAAAATACGTCACAACCGTATTGCTTGAATTCACTTGCGTAGTATATGAGTGCTGAGTTTATTACGAATACTGTTAGTGCCGTGAGTTTTGCCAAATTAGACTTAAAATATTCCTTAATAACCAAGTAGAACAAAATTGTTGAACCTATTCCGCATAATTCCGGAATTACTCTTAAAACTCTGTCGCTTATTCCGAAAATATTTGCAAGCAATTTAGTTAATGCCATAAAAAGTGGTGGGGCAACTTGCCCGAGTTCAAGCCGTTTGAAGAAAAAATCTTCTATATGAAAATCGATAATGCTTACACCTAAATTGCACTCATCATGCCACATAGAGGGATTTAATATCCATCCTTTAAGTCGCAAGAAAATTCCGGCAATGATAATTATCACTGCCGAAATTTCTGGAATATGCTTTTTTATATTTTTAATATCCATATTAGAAGTTATACTCTGGTATTACAAAAGGTTCGTTGTTCGCATCTTTTTCAACAAATTTTAGGTAATATTTCATCGCTACATCTTTTGCATTGTCGTAAAACTTGTCGTTAATATATTTTTTGTGAAGTTCGGTGCGTTCGCCGGAATAATTTCCCATAGCACCTGCGTATGTTTCAAGAATACCCTTATCTAAACCACCTCCGTATGCTTTAGTTTTTGCATCAGTTCCTGATGGTCTGATTTCAATATATTTGTCAGAGAATTCAAGGTAAGTTCCATCACCAACAAATTTTATTGATTTAAGGTTATCAAAAATAAGGCTCTTGAATGCATCATTCAAAACTTCTTTAACGTCATCAAGTGTCATTATCCCTTCCTTAACGGCAATCGCCATTGTAAGGTAAAATAAATCGTTCTTTGTACGTTTTGCTTCTCCTAAAGTTTTCGCTTCTTTAAGTTTATTGATATCAGGTTCAGATTCGTTGTAATAAGCGATGTCTACACGTATGTCGTATCTGCCGATTATTTCATTTTCGTCAAAAATAGTTCTCAAGTGAGATGATAAAGGCGTTTCTCCTAATTTTGCAATTAGAGCCGACGCTACAACAATTGCTTCAGTTGCACTTTTCTCTCTCATTGCAACAGCAGAACGACCTGCAAGAGATTTGATTAACTCCTCGGTACCCATAATCATTCCGCCTGATTCTTCCCCACCAAATAAAAGTCGAGGATTTTTGCCGAGGTTTATTGAGTTCCCAAGAACGTCATCAACCACAACATCTTTTTCAGGGTGTTTTTTTAGTTGGAGTTCAACTTTTTTCATTATGTTTGCAATTTCCTTAAATCCAACAGGAACATTAACTACCTTAATACCTTGTTTTTTCGCCCATTCATCCCAAGAAAGAGCTGATGCTGTTGTTTTAATCATAAAGCGTGGGTGATTATCCCATAATTTTTCTGATTTTAATTGGGATGCCCAGAAGTCCATAAGCATTAAAAACGCTTGATTTGCCGTGAATACGGTAAGGATTTTTGTGTCATCAAGTTTAACGTAGTCAATGCCGTTTTCTTCCAAGAATTTTACTCTGTCTATAGATTCTGTTTGAGTAATAGTCAATCTGTCGTGATCCGGATCCGTGATTAATACTGCGGTTCCGATTGGCATATCTTTTAGTTTTTCATCATAATGAAGAGTTTCGATTACAGGGAAGAACTTTTCTCCATCTTTGCGTTTGGCAAGAACTGTTGCGTCTACGGAATAATCATAGAACGCTTTTTCGCCTTTTGGAGTTTCTGCGTATTTGCCGATTGAATGAAAAAACGGATCTTCTTCTGTGTTAAACCATACAAATTTGTCAGAAATTTTAAGTTTGTCTAAAACTCTTGATAGCGTTCTGTATGCAGAGCCGCCAACATTTTCGATTGCAATTTTAGATTTAAAGTTTTTAATCAGGTTAAGGTTGATGTCTTTTGCAACGCCTGATTTCAAGTATTCAACATATAAGTCAACTCCGTCATTAAGTTTTTTCATTATTGATTCATCAATTAGCGGATTATTTTTAGCGGCAATTTTTATTTCGTAATAACCGTCTTTTTCTGTTTTGTCAAAGATTTCTTGAATTTTGTTTACAAATTCTAAAGATTCTTCCGGCAAATATTGTGAACCTTGAGAATTCAAGTCTTTGGTTGCGTTTTTAACAGAAATTCCGTGGCTTGAAGTGATGTATTCCCCACCAACCAAGTCCAGTTTGAATGCTAAAAATGATGCAAGCCAAATCGGAATAGATTTTCTTTCATACGGGACAAGAGTTTTAATTCCTTGAGCAGCTTGAATTCTTGCGATTGCGTCCAAAAATAATGCTGAATTATAGCGAACTTCTCTTCCTGCAACTTTTAAAATTTCTTTCCCTGCATATTTTTCTTTTGCAACGAGTGCTTTTGCTAATGTCGCAAGTACAATTCCGACTAAGTTAATTGGAAATCTTGTGTCCTGCGGAAATAAAATATTTTGCGGTCCTCTGATACCGGCAGTTGATACTTTTGCCTCTTTGGAATAGTTCGCAAACCAATCATATAAATTTAATCCTTCAGGATTTGTTTTGGCATCATAAGGTTTCAAGTGCTCTTTTTTTAACTTAAATGTGAATTCTCCATCTTTTGAAAAATCCATCAAGTTAAGTTCTTTTATATAATCAGGTGTTTTTTCGTAAACACTTTTAAATAGTGCATTTTCAAGTTCGTTGTTTGATGTTTTACATTTTATCATAAATTCCCCCTCTTATTATTGTAAATTATATTATAAATATTGTTGAATTGAACGCTTGAAAAATATTGATTAAGAAATGTAAAGCGAGGTTTGTCAGTGATAATGCAATTTTTGCCTGATTTTAAAAATGAAATTTTCATAAAAAGGCAATTATGCATTTAGTAAATACTTTATATATACGTTGATATGATATTGCAAAGAGAAAGAGGTATTAAATGGCAGATTTAGGTGAAATTGGGCATTTAGCAGCAGGAGCAACAGGTACACCTGCAAAATCAGGGAAATCTGGGAAAGCAGCTGGAAAGCAAAAAACAGAACTTACTCAAAAAGAAGCATCAGATTTGATTAAAAATTATTTTGCAGCTATGGAAGAAGCTAAAATGTTAGACAAACTGGATGGAAAAGTAGATGGTAAAATTGATATGGGTAAAATTGCCGGAGCATTGACAGGAAAAACTGCAAGTAGCTTAAGACCTATATCCGTTGATGCATATTTAGAAAGCCAAATATTTCCTGCAAAGTTGGTAAAGCCGAAACATAAATAAGTGTTCAATAAATAAAAACGAGGAGTTATTAAGCTCCTCGTTTTTTCGTATGATTTATAGAATTTATTTATTGAAATCTTCAAAGAATTTCCTCAATATTTCTTGTCCTTTTATCATTGAAGGATAAGATACATTTTCTTCTGCAGAGTGCATATTGTGTACATCTGCCAAACCTACTAAGAACGGAATAAACTTATCGCCATTCCCGTTTAGGTGGTTTGCGTAGATGTGTGTTTCTGCGCCGGCATGGAAAGAACCTGTTTCAGCTTTTACACCGCAAGCAGTAGCAGCAGCTTCAAACATTTGAGGAATGTAATTATCCCAGCTTTTTTCAAAAGGTGGAAGATGTTGTTCAAAAACAATTTCAGCTTTTGCAGTGTCTTTATATCTTTGGTTGAAATCATCAACTTGATATTTCATAAGATTTTTCAATTCTTCTTCGTATTCTCTGCTTGAACTTCTTATAGAATATGTTGCTTTAGCGTCAATGTTGATGATATTGGTAACGCTAAGTTTTCCGGCTTCAATACCACCAAGGTTGCAAGATGTGATTACATCGCCATTTTCATCCGCGTGGAATACACCTTGCGGTAAATCTGATAACAAGTCCGCAATAAGCTTTGCTGCATTTTCTCTTGTTTTATCGCCGATATCAATTCCTGAGTGTCCGCCTTTGAATGAATGTACGCTTATTGTTGCGAGCGTATAGCTTGCACCTGATGTCATGAATTGTCCGAGGCTGTCACTGTCAAGAACAAGAGCGTATTTCGAATGTATAAGACTAAAATCAAGATTGTGAATTCCGCTCATGCCTGATTCTTCATCTCTTGTGAAAACAATTTCCAATCCGCCGTGTTTGATATCAGGGGTGTTAGCCAAGTATTTTGCAAAATATAGTGCATTAGCCACGCCTGCTTTGTCATCAGCTCCGAGGGTTCTGCCTTCTGCGTGAATTTGATTTTCTTCGTCAACATAGGTTTTAACCGGAGAGTCATCACCAATTACATCCATATGAGATGATAAAAGGATAGATTGTTTTGACGGGTCTGTTGCAGGAATATTTATGTATACGTTTTCATAGCTGTCATATTTTGCATCTATATTGTTTTCGCTGCAAAATTTTAAAATATAATCTGATACGTTTTTTTCTTTTAATGAAGGAGAAGGAATTTCAGCCAAATTGCAGAATAAATAGACAAGTTCGTTCTCTTTTCTAATTTCTTTTAAATCCATAATTTTTCTCCAAATAAATTTTAACCTACCAAACATAATATCACGTAATGAAAAATTAGTAAAATAAATAAAAAAAACTCCACTTTTTGTATCAAAATTTAAAATTTTACTATACAAATAACGATAATTATGTTATGCTGTATGCAGATGTAGTAGCTAAATATTTTTGGAAATATATGCAATGATTATTTGAAATTTTAAGTTTTGAATAAGCGCTCGATAGGTTAAATGTATCGAGCATTGTGTGTATTATAAAAAAATAGAAAAGGATAAGGTAAATATTTGATGGGTATACCATTGATTGTTGCGATTATTGCGGTAATAGCATTAGTTGCTGTACTTTTTGTACAACACAACAAGATGAAAGCGGTTCTTCAAGGTGTTGAAAAGGATAGAATAGCTTTAGAAGAGAAAGAAAAAATTCTATTTAAAGAAGCTAAAATTAAAGCAATTGAAGAACTTCAAGATGACAGAGATAAGTTAAACGAAGAAGAAAGAGAAAGACGACAAGAATTATCCAGACAAGAGGCAAAACTTGCTAAACGTGAGGATATGCTTGAAGATAAAATTCAGGATTACACTGAAAAGGATATTCAAGTTCAAAGAAAAATTGATGAACTTCTTGAAAAAGAAGATTATTTGGCAGAAATCGTTCAACGCCAAACTTCTGAATTGGAACGGATCGCAGGCATGACGGCAGAAGAGGCCAAAAATACTTTGCTTGAACAGTTGAAACATGATTTGGCCCAAGAACAAATGAGCTTAATCAGAGAAAATGAGGCTAAAATAAAAGAAACTGCTCTTGAAAAGTCAAAAGAAATTCTATCTACAACAATGCAGAGATGTATGATAGAGCAAGTTGTTGAAACTACCGTTTCTGTAGTTGCTCTTCCAAATGATGAAATGAAAGGTAGAATTATCGGGCGCGAAGGTAGAAATATTAGAGCATTAGAAACATTGACCGGTGTTGACTTAATCATTGATGATACTCCAGAAGCTGTTGTATTATCAAGTTTTGATCCTGTAAGACGTGAAGTTGCAAAACTTGCACTTGAAAAATTAATCGTTGACGGACGTATTCATCCTGTTCGTATTGAAGAAATGGTTGAAAAAGCAAACGAAGAAATCGAAAAGAAGATTTGCTCAGAAGGTGAAAATGCAGCGTTAGATATGGGGGTTATGGGCTTAAATAAAGAGCTTATAAAAACATTAGGACGTTTGTACTATAGAACAAGTTATGGGCAAAATGTTTTGAAACACTCTTTGGAAGTTGGACATATTGCAGGCATGTTGGCTGCAGAACTTGGAGCAAATGTTGCTGTTGCAAAACGCGCAGGACTTTTACACGATATCGGAAAAGCAGTTGACCAAACTCAAGAAGGTACACATATTCAACTTGGTGTAGAGTTGGCTGCTCGTTACGGAGAAAAACCGGAAGTTATTCACGCAATTGAGGCTCACCACGATGATGTTGTAGCTAATACTGTTGAGGCAGTGTTGGTTAAGGTTGCGGATGCAATTTCGGCAGGTCGCCCTGGGGCAAGACGTGATACACTTGAAATTTATATCAAGAGATTACAAAAGATTGAAGAGATTGTTAACAGTTTTGATGGTATAAAACAATCGTTTGCGGTTCAAGCAGGTAGAGAGGTAAGAATTATTGTTCAGGCTGAAATGTTTGATGATTTAGCTTCTCAAAGACTTGCAAGAGATGTTGCAAAACGTATTGAGGACGAATTGGATTATCCTGGACAAATCAGAGTTACGGTAGTCCGTGAATTTAGAACAACTGAAATTGCAAAATAAATATTTACCCTCTCCCCATAACGGAGAGGGTTGTATTTAAAAAATGGTAAGAGTAAAGATGATGAGTGATGATAAAACAGTAAAAGTAATATTCTTTGGCGACATGGTTGGCAAACCCGGGAGGTTAGCAGTTCGTGATTTTTTGGCGGAAGGCGATTATGAAGATTACTTTGTTATTGCTAATGTAGAAAACGCATCTCATGGTTTTGGTCTTACTCAAAAAAATTATAATGAAATTTCTGAATATGGTGTGGATTGTATGACTTCCGGTAATCATATTTGGGATAAAAAAGAAATTTTTAACTATATTGATGACGCAGTCAAACTTCTCAGACCTATAAATTATCCGAAGGGTGCTTTGGGACAAGGGGCAAGAATTTTTGATTTTGGCGAATATAAAATTGGAGTAATAAGTGTCCTTGGGCGAGTTTTTATGAACCTTCTTGATTCTCAGTGGGAGATGGTAAAGGACGAAATTTCAAGAATTAAGCAGGTTACTCCGATTGTGATTATAGATTTTCATGCAGAAGCAACGGCTGAAAAAATTTGTTTCGCAAGGTATTGCGCAGACTTAGGATGTTCGGCATTTTTTGGTACTCATACACATGTGCAAACGGCAGATGAATGTATTATAAATAATATGGGCTATATTACTGATGCCGGTTTTTGCGGAGCCGAAAGCGGTGTAATCGGGATGGATTACAATACGTCATTGAAAAGGTTTTTAACCGGACTCCCTGAGCGTTATGAAGTCGCAGAATGTGAAAAGTCCGTCGTAAACGCGGTTGAAGTGGAAATTAATCCTCAGACCGGTTATGCTGTTGCAATAAAAAGAGTTTTTTGTAGTAGAGATAAAGTAGAAAAGGAAAACAGTCAATGAAGTCAGATTTTCACATTCATACGAATTTTTCTGACGGAGTATTTTCTCCGGAGAAAATTGTTGACACTGCGCTTGATGTCGGTTTGCAAGTTATTGCTCTCACCGATCACGACAATGTTTTGTCTTATCAGGTAGCGCAGGATTACATCAAAAAAAATAACAAAAAACTTGAAGTTATTCAGGGTGTAGAGGTTAATACCCTATATAAAAATTACGAAGTTCATATTCTAGGATATATGATGGATACTAATAATAGCGACTTTAAAGAGCTGTTGAGGGTTCAACAGAAAGCAAGGGTTGAACAGGCACGTGAAATTATAGATCTTTTGGCTAAAAAAGAAGGTATCAAAATAAAATTTGAAGACATAAAAAAACAAGTAGCAGAAGGCGGAAGTATCGGGCGACCTCATATTGCAAAAGCTATTACAAATGCCGGTGGTACTTCCAGTGTAATTGAGGCTTATTCAAAGTATATCCATGATGATTCTCCGGTTTATGTAAGAAGAAAAACCGTTTCTCCGCAAGAAGCTGTTGAAATTATCTATGATGCAGGAGGAGTTCCGGTAATTGCACATCCTCATGATATTGATATTGCAGAGAATCTTATAAAAGAATTAATGACTTATGGGTTGAGAGGAATTGAAGCATATCACCGTAAGCATTCTCCGGCATGTGTGGAGTATTTTTCTTCAATGGCAGAAAATCTTGGCTTAATTGTTACCGGAGGTTCAGATTTCCACGCGCCGAATATCATGAACGGGCAAATTATCCTAGGGAAAAATTTTGTTCCGGAATGGATATATGATAAGTTAATGCAAGAAAAAAAATGTATTGATATGGCATAAAGCAGGTGTGTTATGAAACTTTCAGGATGGCGAGTTCAGTATACAATAACATTATTGGTTTTGTTCGGGGCTGTATTGTTGTTTATTCCAACATCATTGCAGTCTACAGTTCAAGCGAATTTTATTTCTAAATGGAAGGACTATTATTCTAAGATTGTTTATATGCAAGATGTTATTTTGAAACATGAAAAGACTAATATTTTGACAAGTTTTAAGCGTGCAAAAAATGCGGAGGAGCGAGAAGAGTTGTTTCGGACACTCGTTAAACCATATTTGCGTTTGAGTGATACAAAGGTTCCTAAAAGGTATCATGTAAAGTTCATGAATAATACTCCTGTGCCTAAAAACAGCTTGTATTATTTTACGGATTACTATTTTTCTGATAAAAATATGATTGTCGGGATAAAGGATGTTCCGAATGTTGTTGGCACTGAAAATATTTTTATTATGATGGTAGATGTTAATGGAGTTTTGCCTCCTAACACTTGGGGGAAAGATGTCTTTGGTGCAAAGGTTTATGCTGACAAAACAGAACCTTTAGGTACAGGGCTAGGACTTTCGCAAATGAAAGATGATTGCTCACAAGATGGAACCGGTGTTGCCTGCTCTTACTATTATAAAATTGGGGGAAGTTTTGAGGATTGATTAAAAAGGCGAAGGAAAATTTTTATAAAATGTTAAATAATTATTGACAAATAAGATAAAAGAGTTATAATAAATATACAACTAAATAATATTGTAAATAGTAAGATAAATCAAAAAGAGTAAGGTAAGAAAATTGCCTTATTCTTTTTTTTATCATTAAAGGTGGTGTCAAATGGATACAAGTTAACTGATAACAAACAAAGTAAGCCAAATATAATTAATGTATCCGAATATAACAATGGCAGCGGATAAACAAATGTAGAACAAAATAGTAAAAAATATTTTAAATTTTGCCGGATATACTATTTGTGGTAGCAAATTGGGTTTCCATATTCGCATAATTAACTCTGGTATAAACAAAAGTAAAAATAAGAGTACACCCGTATATAATGAAAAACATATATAAAATAGTTCAAGGAACCAGCCAGATGAAGATTCCATAAACCACTTTATTGCTAACACAAGTAACGGACAAAATGTAGATACAATATTTAATGATATACAATTATGTAGTTTCATATGTGTATTATAACAAAAAAAGAAGGTATAGCGTGGTTGTAGATTTCTCCACGTAGTATAAAAAGTTTGTGTGTTATGTATTAATCATGTTCAATGATAAAATATAAAAAAACAACTCCAAATGCAGCTATTGCTAAGAGCAAACAAACATAAAAAAACAGTAAAAAGTATCTTAAATTTTGCAGGATATACTATTTGTGGCAGCAAATTGGGTTTCCATATCCGCATAATTAACTCTGGTATAAACAAAAGTAAAAATAAGAATATACCTGTATATGATGAAAAACAGAGGTAGATTTGTTTATACCATAAAAAATGACTTGTATGTGTCAAATGCCAATACAATACTACCGTTAGAAATACTCCTAAAAAAGAGATGATATTTAGAGTTATAAAGT
>SAMEA3663006__coassemble_892_pt1 | contig 10187 bp, 8 predicted proteins | sample SAMEA3663006__metabat2_low_PE_025 | metagenome-assembled genome bin SAMEA3663006 (sample SAMEA3663006) | pig gut metagenome | biome: pig gut; feature: pig-associated habitat; material: faeces | place: France | collected 2012
ATATTTAGTAATATTAATTTTAAAATATTTAAAGGATATCTGATGTTTAAGTTTGACTTTAAATCAGGTACTATGTAAAATTCTTCAAAATGGCTTCTAACATATGGAATATCATATTTTTGAGCTAATTTGCAAACAATTTCAAAGATTTCAGGTATGGCATGTATATAATTTGCAGAATCAATGTGAGTCGGTTTTACAAATGTAGAAATTTTTTCAATTTGTGCTTGGAATTCTTTTTCAATTTCTTTTAAAAATTCGTTTTTATTGGAATGGTACCATATTGATAAAAAGTTGTGTTTGAAATTTCCAACTTCATCAGTTAGTAAGGATGTTCTCGTGAGGGATTTCCCATTTGTTATGTTTAAATGTACTCCTACAGATATCTTTTGGCATTCTGGGAGAATTTCATTAACGGCAGCATCAAAAGCAGCTCCATTTGCTGTAAGACTTGTACTTTTTAAAAAGCCCGAATTGTATCCGTTGAGTATTGCCCTATTAGAATCTTGGGAGAGCCCAAAGTCATCAGAATTTAGAATAAACCTTTTCACACACATATTCCTTATAAAACCGTGCCACTGTCTATCGAACTTATTCAACAAAAGCCTTAGAAAATATTTTCTCCTCTTAAAATCAACATACCCGTAAAGGTTACCTTAGTGCTGCTATGTTTCCATCCTGACACGGTTCGGCATTTTACGCCATATTAACCTTAATTATCAACAAAAATATTAACTTTAACTTTGCCGAATAACCCCTCACAACAGGCTCTGCACCCCGCCTAAACTTCGGGTCAAGAGATTGCAATTCCCCGTGGAGCACGGCAAATATATATTACCATAAAATTGAAGATATTGACAAGTGCTTTTTGAGCTATTATTTACAATTGTGCTTCCCATTCCAACTCAGTTTATTGGGGCATTTCAGGTAATCCATGTTTTCATTTTGTATTACCCAAGCTGTGCAGCCCATACCGTTTGCGTTTTCGGATATGCAATTTTTATTAAAAGAGTGATGTGTGTCAAATTCTCCTGCTGTGCCAGTTGGGATTACAGAGTATTTTGTTAAATAAAAAGAAAAGAAATCTTTTCCGAAAGTATTTGGAGGGGCTGCGCCGTTTGTATCTATATATAAAAATGCACAAACATTTTGTAAATCTCTAGTGGTTCCTCTATTGGCAGAACAGTCTGCTGATATTACATTCATTGCCACCATAGTTCCATCTTGGAGAACCAGTGTAGATTGCCCCCAACCTGTTGGATTAAATAAATTTGTCCAAGAGGCTCCGTTTAAAAATTTGATTTCCTTATTATAAAAACAGCGTCCTTCTAGTCCACAATCTTTTAGTATTTTTAAATAAGGGATAAGTTTGTTGCTCAATGTTGGTTCTGTGATATTTTGTGATTCATCCAATCCCCACAAATCGGGTGTTCCATTATCTTCTTTGCTAAATAGCAAAGCTTGATTCATTGTTGTTTGGAACTTTTTAAGTTTAGAAATTGTACTTTTTTCATTTTGTTTATTGAGTAAAGTCGGTAAGGTTAAGGCTGCAACAATCCCAATGATTCCAAGAGTGATTAGCACTTCTGCCAATGTGAATGCAATTTTTTTATTCATGAATTTTCCTCCATCGCTATCTTTTAATATGTTTCCAAATGGAAACATGTGTATTACATAATACATATATAATCACAATATGTCAAGAGAAGATTATAATGAGATAAATGACAAAAATGTCCGTTATATAAAATTGTTTGGTGAGAATATTAAATTTTTGCGAACTAATTTAACACAAAAAAGTTTGCGAATATTTGCATATGAAAATGATATATCTTGTGCAACATTAAGCAGAATTGAAAATGGGCAGAGAATTCCTAATCTTTTGACATTGAAAAAGATTGCTAATGGTTTAAATTTAGCGTTAGGTGACTTAATAAATAAGATTGAAGAGAATATTCCAGACTCTATTAAAATAATTGATGATTAGTCCAGACATTTGCTTTTCTTATTTTCGTATAAAAAACATTTTACATTATGAGATGGTTCAATTTGTGTTAGGCAAGGGGAATGTTTATCACAAACATCTTTTATGTATTCAGGGCAGCGTGCGTGAAATTTGCAACCTTGTGGAAGATCGGATGGCGATGGGATTTCTCCTGAAAGTTGTATTCTTTGTTGTGGTGTTCCGTTGATTTGCGGAACCGCGCTCAATAATGCTTTTGTGTATGGATGTTTCGGCGAGCTGAATATTTGTTTTTTGTCGCCAATTTCTACAATTTCTCCAAGGTACATTATTGCAACACGATCTGCCAGATATTTGATTACACTCATATCGTGTGTTATAAGAATAAATGTAAGTTGGTGTGTTTCTTTTAAGTGTTTTAGTAGATTAATAATTTGAGCTTGAATACTTACATCAAGTGCACTAACCGGTTCATCTGCAAGAATTATTTCAGGGGTAAGTAATAAAGCTCTTGCAATTGCAATTCGTTGTCTTTGACCTCCTGAAAATTCATGTGGATATAAGTCAAGAATTTTTTCATCTAATCCGACTTCATTAAGTTTTTCTTTAATGATATTGTCAATTTCTGTCGGATAGAAATTGGTATTAATTTTTAGTGGTTCTTGCAAGATTTCTTTGATTTTCATCTTAGGGTTAAGGCTGGCATATGGGTTTTGAAATACCATTTGAGCATTTTTTCGGTAGTTTTTTAGCTCTTTTTTATTCATTTCTAAGATGTTTTTGTTTTCATAGATAATTTTACCTGATTTAGCTTTTTCTAATCTTATAATAGTTTTGGCAAGTGTTGATTTACCACAACCGGATTCTCCGGCAATGGCTAATATTTCGCCCTTTTTAACCTCCAGATTAACCCCATTAACGGCATGGATTATTTGTTTTTCGCCACTATAACCTTTATCTGTCTGGTATTCAACATATAAGTTTTTTATTTCAAGCAAATTATTATCCATAAGGAGAGTTTAGCTTAATTATTTAATAAATGCAATTAGTAAAAAGTCTGATTCTGGATGTAAAAATATAAATAACACTTCAAAATAAGTAAATTCAAAATGTAACGAAATATAAACATAAAATATGATGATAAATTTTCTGTTGATTTGATTTTATCTGTTAAAACTTCAGCCTTCGTTGCTTTAAACTTTAATGGACTTAAGGCTTTAGATGAAAACAATGCATTGAATAGGTTTGTCTAATATCTAAAATCACGTTCACCTTCATGTATTTTAACGAGTTTTTGTTCTAAGTCTTCTTCTAGTTTATTATCTTGGAATTGTATTAACTCTTTTTGAATAAGTTTTTCACCTGCAGCTTTTGTTTCAGGTGATGCATAATCTTCTAGGTATTCTTTTAGAGTCATTAATGCATTTGGGTGGCAGAAATTATGAATTTGCTCATTTTTGCATATTTCCATAAACCTTTCGCCGGTTCTTCCTTTTCGATAACATGCTGTGCAGAAACTAGGTATATATCCTAATTCAATTAACCATCTTATAACATCATCAAGGGGGCGTCTGTCAGATACATCAAATTGAGCAGAATTTTCATCTTCTGGCATTGGTTTGAAATATCCGCCAACGCTTGTTTTAGAACCGCCTGAAACTTGTGAAATCCCGAGTTCTAAAAGTCGTTCTCTACATTTTTGACTTTCTCTTGTAGATACAATCATTCCGGTATATGGAACGGCAATTCTTATACATGCAACGATTTTGGCAAATATATCATCATCAATTCCATTATCAAATGTTTCAGGATCTATATCATCAGCTTTTCTTATTCTTGGAACACTTATTGTGTGAGGTCCTACTCCAAAAGTTGCCTCAAGGTGTTCTGCGTGCATTAAAATTGCTGCAAATTCGTATTTGTAAGATTCTAGACCAAATAAAACACCTAACCCAACATCATCAATTCCGCCTTCCATTGCTCTATCCATAGCTTCTGTATGGTAGTTATAATTATGCTTAGGACCAGTTGGGTGTAGTTCTTCGTAACTTTTTTTGTTATATGTTTCTTGGAATAAAATATATGTTCCAATTCCAGCATCATGTAATTTTTTGTAATTTTCTATTGTTGTCGCTGCAATATTTACATTTACTCGGCGAATAGCTCCGTTCTTGTGCTTAACACTATATATTGTTTTAATTGAGTCTAAAATATATTCTATAGGGTTGTTTACTGGATCTTCACCGGTTTCTATTGCAAGACGCTTATGCCCCATATCTTGTAAGGCTTCGACTTCTCGTTTGATGTCTTCTTGTGATAGCTTAATTCTTGGAATATGGGTGTTTTTCTTATGATAAGGACAGTACACACAACCGTTAACACAATAATTTGATAAGTATAGAGGTGCAAACATTACAATTCTATTTCCGTAATAGTCTTGTTTAATTTTCTTTGCAAGTTTGAATATTTCTTCATTCTTTTCCGGAATATCACAGGCAAGAAGAACAGAAGCTTCTCTATGTGTTAACCCCTTTTCTTTTTTTGCTTTTTCTAAAATTTGATTTATAAGTTCAATATTGCTTTTATTTTTTTTAGCATATTCTAAGGAGTTTAAAACTTCTTGATTATCAATAAATTCTTCGGCATTGTGTGATTTTGGATTGTACATAATTATCTCCCTCATATATATGATATGTCGATAAAAAGTAAATGTAAAGGCTATTACGTGTTTGGGATTAGTGTAAGTAAAATATCTGGCGGAAAATTCTTAACTTCTTTTATCGAAAAATTTTTTGAGTCAGATATGTTATTAACTTTGCGGTAATCGAAACAAGACAAAGCCGTGTTGTCACCGACTATTTTGGGTGCAATAAATTGGTATATTTTATCTGTAAAATCCAAGAAAGCACCATTTAGTTTTCCACCGGCTTCGACAAGTATACTCATTATTCCAAACTCATAAGTTTTGTTTAAAATAAATTCAATATCCAGCTTGTTAGCAGTTACGGGAGTTGGAACAAATTTTATATTTTTAATTTCTGGAGCTTGGATATTTGGGGCATGAAAAACAAATATTTCTCCATTTTGGTAAATTTTGGATTTAAGAAAATCTGTTTTTAATTCTCTATCTAAAATGATTTTTCGTTTGTGTGCCATTGTTGGGTTATCGGCTAAAATTGTTGAAGAGGAAGTTAAAATTGCATCGTAACGTTTTCTGATTAATTGGACCTCTTCTCTTGCTAAACTTGAGGTTATCCACTTTGAACTACCAGTTGAAGTTGCTGTTTTCCCGTCAAGAGTTGTTGCTGTTTTAATTGCTACAAAACTTTTATGTTGAGTCATATTTTTTATAAAAATTTCATTTAAGCTTTTGCATTCATTTTCCAGAACATGTTCTATAACTTCAATTCCTGCTGCTTTTAGTTTTGCAATACCATTACCTGCAACAATTGGATTAACATCTTGCATACCGATAACAACTCGTTTAATACCTCTATCTATTATTAAATCAGCGCATGGAGGGGTTTTCCCAAAATGAGAACATGGTTCCAAATTTACAAACAGGGTTCCACCTATCGTAGCAGCAGGTGAAAGTTTTAATAATGCATCTCGTTCTGCATGGTTTCCTCCGCAATAGTGGTGGTATCCTTCCGATATAACATTTTCATTAGAATCTAAAACTACGCAACCGACAAGTGGATTTGGAGAAACATTTCCTTCTCCTTGTTTTGCAAGTTCTATACATCTTCTCATATAATAATTGTAGTCCATACTTGTATTTTAACGCAAAAAATGATATTGTAATAAGGAATAGTAAATTTACTTTAAATAAGGAGAGTATAATGGTTGATTTAAAATACATTGGGCACAGTGCATTTGAATTTAAAACAGGTGATAAATCAATATTGGTTGATCCATATGTGTCTATTAATGACAAATATGATTACAAAAAGTCTAATATTGTTGATATTTTTGTAACTCACGGGCATTCTGATCATTTAGGTGAAGCCATTGAGATTTCTAAAAATAAAAAAGCTCCAATTACTGCAATTACTGAAGTTGCTGCATATTGTGCTGATAAAAAAGTTAAAACAAGACCGGTTTGTCTTGGTAGTTGGTTAAATTATGATTGGGGACGTGCAATCTTTCTTCCTGCATACCATTCAAGTTCTCTTCCAGATGGTTCTTATGGTGGTGTTGCTGCAAGTATTCTATTTGATATTGAAGGTGTTAGAATTTTCCATGCCGGCGATACTTGCTTAACTCCTGATTTTAAAACATATAAAGAAATCTACAGACCAAACATCGCATTGTTACCTATTGGTGGTACTTACACAATGGATGTTGAGCATGCTGTTGTTGCGGCTGATTGGTTAGGGGCTAAAACAGTAATCCCTATGCATTATAATACATTCCCAGAAATTCAAGCTGATTTGAATAGATTTGCTCAATTAATGCAAGTTAATAATACTAATTGTGCAATTTTAAACCCGGCAGAAATTAAGCAAGATTAGTATTTTATAGTAATTTATTTTAAAAGCCCGTCTTTAATTTTGAAAGATGGGCTTTTTTTATGAGTTAAATCTCTTCTTCGTTATCTTCAAAAGGGTCTGGTTTTGGCGGTTCTTCTTTTAATATTAAGATTCCTACAACTGCAAATATTATTGCAAACATTATTCCCATAACGTTTAAGAAGCCATTTGATGATTCTAGTTTAAAGTCTTGTTGAGAGTTTTTAATGTAATGGTTTATTTGTTTTTCATCATATCTGCAAGGCTTGTACTTGTTATAGCTTGAAATATTATATTGTTGACCGTTTATATCTATTTTTAAGATATAATAGCTTCTTGTTCCTCTTTTGGATGGTTGAATTTCTTTCTGACAATATGCTTTATTTAGGTCTTCAATATTAAAGTCAACTTTATTTAAATTAATGTTGGCATATTTTATCTTTGAAACAAATGTACAACTATTGTTACTACCAGAACATTGTAAAATGTCTGTTGTAAGTGCCAATGCGAGTAGCCCAATACTTAATGAAATACAAATTAGAAATCCAATTATTTTTTTCATTTATTTTACCAATTCGTTATACATTTTTAAGTACTCTTGAGAACTTTTCTTCCAAGAAAAGTCTGCTTCCATTGCTGTTTTTTGCATTGCATTAAATGTGAACTTATCTTTATAAACTTCTAACGCGCAATTAACTGCTTGCATCATATCAAAACCGTTATAAGTCCAGAATTTGAATCCGGTGCTATCGTTTAGCGGATATCCGGTAACAGTGTCTTCTAAGCCTCCTGTTGCTCTAACAATCGGCAAAGCTCCATATCGCATTGCAATAAGTTGGCTAAGTCCGCATGGTTCAAATTTTGATGGCATTAAATAAAAATCACTACCTGCATAAATCTGATTTGCCAGATCTGCGTTGTAGCCTATATATGCTCGGATATTAGGGCTATTATTAGAAAGCCAGATGAGAAGATTTTCGTAATCTTTATTCCCATTCCCTAAGAAAACATAATCGGCTTCGGTATTTTTTATGGCATTTTCTGCATCTCTAATTAAATCAAAACCTTTTTGTGGAACCAATCTTGAAATGCAGGAAACTAGCGGACGATTTTCATCGTATTTTAGTCCAAACTTTTCACATACAACTTTTTTGTTTTCGTTTTTATTTTTTAAAGATTTTACATCGTAATTTTTAGTAATGGTTTTATCTTTTTTCGGATTGAATATATCATAGTCTATTCCGTTAACGATGCCTTTTAGCTTGTAAGAGGCGCCCCTCAACGTATAATCCATTCCCTCTCCGTATTCACCGGTTAAAATTTCTTTTGCATATGTCGGAGAAACTGCAACAACGCGGTCGGAGTAATTTATTGCACCTTTCATCCAATTAACTTTGCCAAAGTGTTCCACCCCCCATTCGTTATAAACTATATCTTTTCTCATGTTTGCAAAATCTAACACATCTTCAAACCAAACTCCTTGGTAAGCTAAATTGTGTATTTCAAAAACTGTTTTGGTTTTTGCCCAGTATTCGTCATATTTATAGTTGCTTTTTAAGTAAACAGGTATCATTGCAGTATGCCAATCGTTGGCATGTATTATGTCAGCTCTGAAGTTAAGAAGTTTGGCGTATTCCATTACTGCAAGTGAAAAAGCTATATATCTTTCATGTTCATATCTGGTATCAAGCCATTTAGGGTAAACTTCTTTAAAACAAGTGAAGTACCAGTCATTATGTACAAAGAATACATTTATATCTGTTCCGGGAAGCTTGCACATAAAAAGTCGGAACTTATGCCCTTGATTCCCAAATGTGAGCCATAATTCAGAGTTCTCTAGTTCTTTTATGCCATATTTTTCTATGTCAATGCAACCATGTAGAGGTGTGAATATCGCTATTTGTGCTTTTTTCTCTAAATATTTCGGTAAACTTCCAACTACATCTGCCAAACCGCCAGCCTTTGAAAAAGGCGCTACTTCTGCCGCTGCAAAAAGAACTTTCATGAATTATTCTCCTTCTGTATTATTATCTTCTGTTTGAGGGTTCTCATCTGTTATATCTGGTATTGCATTTGAAGTAAACGGATTTGCTTTATTTCTTTCTTCTGTTTCCTCTAAATCCGCGAGAGAACCTTCGCCAAAACCTTTTGTTTTCATTAAGATGTTATCTTCCGCATCAGGGTCTATTAATGGTATAAAATGACTTTCGTCAGTGTCAAAGGTGAAATCTATACCGTATTTTTGTGCGATATATGCTGCTTGTGCAAGACAAATTTGAGCATTTTCATCTTTACCTTGGAATCTTAAAACTTTGTACATATTGTATTTGAAAAGCATTAACAAATATTCGTTGGTATTATCCGCTTTTTCCAACTGAATAAGCGAATTATTTAATATACCATATGTAACAATATATCTACCTTCTGTCAGGTTAAGTTCACTCATAACAAACCAAGCTACGTATAAAAGATTTGTTAAGCCTGATTCGTTCGCTACTTTTATAATTTGGTAAATTATTGTAGAAGCTTTTCTAAATGAACATAGTTTTAAGTATGCATAAGCTATCATTAAATCAATAAATAATTCAATTTGAAACATTTTATTTTCTTTTGCAATTAATTTTGCCTGATAGATTTCTTCTGCAAATATGTTGTAATCATGTGTGCAACGCGTGAAAGCTTCTAATATATGATAAATAACTCCAGAAAATTTGTTATCAATCATTGATTCATCATATTGAGGTGTTTTGCCGAATATAAAATCTTGTAGGGCGACAAAAATATCATATCCTGCCGGTACGTTTGTGAAGTCTGAGCGTATTATATTCAAAAACTGCTGTATATTTCCCTTCAACTGTAAAATGTTTGCAAGAGCAATATAGGCAATTGTATCCATAATAATACTTTCAAATTGTTCAACACTAAGGTAATCAGGTTTTAATATTTCCAAATTAGCTTGGTTTGTTACATTCAATACACTATAGCCTACATCTAAACAGTCTTCCCAGGCTCCTATATTGAACAAAATTTCAACATGGACAATTGTCATTAAGTAAAAATATTTGTTAAAGTTTGTTGTTGCGGGATCAATAGACGAATTTGGCAGCAACGATAGTATCTTGTGTGTTAATTCCAATGCATGCGTGTATTTGCCAGAAATCAAACAACCTTGAATTAATTTGTTGCAAAGATTAATGATTTTTTCAGTGTCAGTCTTTTGTTCAAGATTCTGTAATGTTTTCTCTGCTAAGGCAAATGTTTTTTCCGGAACATATTCAAACATGTTTGTCGCAATATTTTCATATAACTCAAGTTTGTAGTTTTCAATATCTTCTTGAGCTTCCTCGTTGTTGTTCATTTCGAGTATTGATAAAATTTTATCGGCACAATTTAAATATGCGTTAAAGTCACCTAAAGAAAGACTGATTTTTGCTAGTTTTTCCCTTTCTAAAAATTCAGAACGATAGTCTTTTAGAAGCCCATATAAGTATGCTTTTGTCGGTGATGGCATTTTTTCATCAAAAACTTTATTAAATAAATTCGTAGCGATACTAGAAAGAACGGTTTTATCCAAAGTTTGTAACAGATTAGCCCTTAAAATATTGTAGTTCGGGAAATACATACAATTATTATAGAAATAGATATATCCCATTTCGGTCAATTGTTCTATAATATCTCCAAGTTTATTATCCCATTGATCAGAATTTACACTA
>SAMEA3663006__coassemble_912_pt1 | contig 10041 bp, 13 predicted proteins | sample SAMEA3663006__metabat2_low_PE_025 | metagenome-assembled genome bin SAMEA3663006 (sample SAMEA3663006) | pig gut metagenome | biome: pig gut; feature: pig-associated habitat; material: faeces | place: France | collected 2012
CAATTGTTTAAAGGTATAATTGCAATTTCAAAAGGTAATTATGAACGTCAAATAAGACTTTTAACTACTGCATTCACCCCACACGAAATAGTATTCCTTGCCTTTGAATTCAACCGTATGGCTGGAGAAATTCATAAATCGTACCTTCAATTAAAACAAAATAATATTGAACTAAAACAATTAAATGAATTTCGCTCAAACCTAATTGATACGGTAAGTCACGAACTAAGAACACCATTAACAAGCATTCAAGGCTATACTTCTCGCCTCATGAGGCAAGATATTGTAATAGACGAAGAAACAAAACAAAAATCTTTAAGAATTATAAAAGAACAATCCGAACGCTTAAAAAGATTAATAGAAGATTTGTTGACAATTCCGGATATTGAAGGAATGCGCCTAAGAACAAATGTCGAATCAGTTTGGTTGCCGGAAGTTATGGAAACGGCAGAACTTCTCGTAAAAAACAAAGATAAAAAAGAAATCGTAATCAATATAGACGAAAACTTTCCAAATGTCTTAGGAGATAAAAATCGCCTTGAGCAAGTTTTTGTTAACTTAATTGAAAATGCAGTAAAATACGCATACCCTGATACCAGAGTAACCGTTGAAGGCGTTGTTGATAGTGACAAGGCAAAAATTTTCGTTAAAAATCAATGTGATTTTATCCCACCTGATAAACTCAATAAACTTTTTGAAAAATTTATACGTCTGGACGATAATACTACACGCACAACACGCGGTACCGGACTCGGCTTGTTTATTGTTAAAGGCTTGATTGAGGCAATGAATGGAGAAATAAAGCTTTCGTCAACAAAAGATTGCGGTTTTTGCGTAGAAATAACTCTAAAACTTGCCCCAAAAGAGGAAGTATAACTATGATGGAACAAGCAATAACTATTGCCAAACAATCCGGCATGGATATTCCTGTAGGAGCCGTCATTGTGAAAGACGGGCTTGTTATTTCAAGTGCTTGCAACCAAAAAGAAGTTCAAAATGACGTGACTTCGCACGCAGAAATATTAGCAATCAGAAAAGCAGAACAAGTTTTAAAGAATTGGCGCCTTGACGGGTGTGAAATGTATGTAACACTGGAACCTTGTCCAATGTGTGCGTGGGCAATTATTCAATCCAGAATAAAGACCGTATACTTTGGGAGTTTCGATACTAATTATGGGGCTTTAGGTTCAAAAATAGATTTAAGAAAATTGCTAAACTCTCAATTAAAAATTTATGGCGGAATTATGGAAGATGAATGTAATAATTTGCTTGAAGATTATTTTCAAAAAATCAGAAAGTAACCATAAGAATAATTAACTTTTCAAAATTCGCCAAGAAATATTTTTTATAGTACCATGCCGGTATGGATATTTATTATATAAACTCTGACGAATTTCTAAAAAAATACGACACAAACTTCTTACGTCAATATGTTGACGGTCAAGAATTCAAGTCATTGAAAAGATTTATACAACATTCTATCGGGAGATATATTGTAAAAACTGTCGGAGAAAATATTTATGGAATTAAAAATCCAAAAATTATTATAGAAAATGAAAAACCAAAATTTCAAAATAGTGACATTAATTTCAGTATTACTCATTGTGGAAAATATATAGCAGTTGCATTTGACACAAACGAATGCGGACTTGATATTGAAGAAATTAAGCCACGAGAATTGGAACCACTTTCCAAAAGGTATGGAAAAGATTTTTCTACACTTGAGGATTTTTATATATTTTGGACAAAATATGAGGCAGAAATAAAACTGCAAAAAACAGCAAAATGGTCACATTCTGAAATCTTTCAAAATAATTATGTACTAACTGCCGTAACCACAATTCCACCCACAAACTTCTCAATAAGTGCATTATAACTATTTATCAAACTCAAATAAATCCGGTAATTTTATCTTAAGTGCACGGGAAATCTTAAAAACCATTAAAAGGCTAGGATTTCTAATCCCTCTTTCTATAAAACTCATATAAGTTCTATGAATACCCAGTTTTTCTGCAAGTTCCTCTTGAGAAAGCTCTGCTTGCTTTCTTTTTTTACGAACCATTTCACCAAAATTTTCGAGAATTTTTGTATTCATATTGTAATTTTATTGAATGATACTATATGTTACACATACAATAAGTAACAAAATATTACCAAAACATATGAATACCTTGATAATTTCGCCCATTTTCGTTACTATGTGTATGCAAAAAAATAAGAGGGGGAAATATGAAAAAAGGTTTTACACTTGCAGAAGTATTGATAACACTGGGGATAATCGGAGTCGTAGCTGCATTGACGTTACCAACATTAATTCAAACAAACAAAAATAAAGAAGTAGAAACCAAATTAAAAAAAATATATTCCGTGATGAATCAGGCTATCCTCATGTCAGAAACAGTTAACGGACCAAAAGAATATTGGACATGGGAAAGTGGACCTAATTTTATGGAAAAATACATTCTGCCATACTTAGCACAAGGGTATAAAATGGAAACATTTATGTCCGCAGGTGGGATTGGTGGCACCGCTATTGAAAACTTTATTGTTTATTTTCAAGACGGAACAGCTTTAACCGGTAAAAAATCTGCAATGTCATCAAGTATTACTCCATACTATGGTTTAGACTTCACGTTTTTTCCGAATGCAAAGAATTTTGATATAAACACCTTTGGAACCAAAAATGACTCTGGAAAATATACCGAGGCAAGAGTTGGTTCAGGAATAAGTTATTTTGGTTTTAGATTTGCACCATATAGTCTTGATGACCCAAATAACAAGTACCATCTCAAAAAAGGATTTGAACCATATATGTGGGCACTTAAGACATTAGATAAAACCGAAATAACTGAAACAGGTAAATATCCATGTTCAAAAGACAGCGCAAACAGAAACTATTGCACGATTTATATCAAACTTAACAACTGGCAAATTCCAAAGGATTATCCGTTTAAGGTTAAATAGTCTTATTAATCTCAGAAATTTTCAGTCTAAAACCTGTATACAATCTACCTACAAATCAGCTTGCCACATTTGCACAAAATTCATATTGAGTCCATGAATTTTATTCGGGTGAACATCTTTTAACCCACCAATTAACGATGGAATAGAATACCCCCAACTATTGTTTCTAAAAATAGGTAAATAATATTTTTCTATAAGATTAAAGTAATATTCAGGTGAATTTTTTCTTAAATATCCGATTAGCAACTCAATTGGCAAATTTCCACCGCCTCTACCCATGCCATAAACTGTTGCATCAACCGCATATGCACCACATTTTATTGCACATAAAGAATTTGCAAACGCCATTTGAAGGTTATTGTGAGTATGAACACTAACATTATCAAACCCGACAGCCTTAAATTTATCAAAATAATCTTTGATACTTTCCGGTACCAAAACACCATAACTATCAGCAAAATAAACCGAAGTCAAAATATTTTTTCTATCCCAATTCGCCAGAATATCAAAATGTTTTTGTTCAATTTGCGGAATATGCATAACATTTAAAAATACTTCATAACCTCTATCATACAATTCTTCGCAAATTTTCATTCCGGCTTCAATTTCCGGAACATGACAAGCAACTCGCACACCGTCAACAGGAGATTTATCAAAATCGTTAAACAAAGTTGAATCATACTCTAACTCATTTACCATAACAAGAAGTTTTGTTTTGTTATTTTTATACTCTTCAAGAAAAGCAAGCTTGTCATCAGTAATTTTTTCAAATCTCCTTGTTGCCAATTTTTTGCGATAACCGACTTCAAAATAATCAACTTTACTTCTCTGAGCAGTCAAAAAAGTCGCAAGAACACAATCATCCGAAAAATTCCAACTGTTTGCATAGCCACCGTCACGGATTGTACAATCTAAAATCTTTACCATTGCTACTTGAACCTTCTCATCATCTTCATAGCTTTTTGCATAGCTTGCTTTCCTTGCTTACTATGAGGGTTAGGCATATTTCCACCTCCCATATGTGAAAACATCCCCTTTAAACTCGACATTCCTCGCATCATCATACGCATTTGGTCAAATTGTTTTATAAATTGGTTGACTTCAACAAGTTCCATACCGCACCCTTTTGCAATACGTTTTTTACGACTTGTATCAATAATATCCGGTTTATTGCGCTCTTCCGGAGTCATACTTGAGATAAAAACTTCCATTTTCTTGAATTGTTTTTCACTCTCGTGAGTAATTTTATCTCTGTCATCACGTTTGATATTCAATCCGGGAATCATTCCTAAAAGATTACCCATTGAACCGAACATTTGCATTTGTTTTTGCATTTTCATGAAATCATTGAACGAAAAATTGTCTTTGTTCATTTTTTCTTCAAGTTCACGAGCTTGTTTTTCATCAAAAACTTCTTGTGCACGCTCTACAAGAGAAACAATATCTCCCATTCCGAGAATTCTTGTTGCCATTCTCTCAGGATAAAAATCTTCCAAAGCGTTAAGTTTTTCGCCGGTACCGGTTAACTTAATAGGCTTTCCTGTGCAATAAACAACACTTAACGCCGACCCTCCTCTTGAATCACCATCAAGCTTTGTAAGCACCAAACCTGTTAACCCAAGTTGCGCATCAAAGTTTTCAGCAACATTAACCGCTTCTTGTCCTGTCATTGCATCAATAACGAGCAATTTTTCTTGAGGATTAAATATTCTGTCAATCAACAACAGTTCTGCCATCATATCGACATCAATCTGCAAGCGCCCTGCGGTATCAAGAATTAATACGTCATAATTTTTTTCTTTTGAATAATTTATTGCCCCTTGGACGATTTCTTGAACATTTTTTGAACCGTCAATTGTATAAACTTCAACCCCAATTTCTTGCCCTAAAGTTTGCAACTGAGTAATCGCAGCCGGACGGTACACATCACAAGCAACAAGCAAAGGATTTTTACCCTCTTTTTTCAATTTTACGGCAAGCTTTGCAGAAGAAGTGGTTTTACCGGCACCTTGTAAACCTAACATCATAATTAAACTTGGTTTTACCGACAAATCAAGAGGTTTGAGTTCTTTACCCAATAATTCAACCAACTCGTCATTAACAATCTTTATTAATTGTTGAGCAGGATTTACCCCCTCAATAATATTTTCACCTTCAGCCTTATCTTTCACAGCAGAAATAAACGCTTTCACAACTCTAAGGTTAACGTCTGCTTCAAGAAGAGCACGTCTAATCTCACGCATAGCCTCTTGCATATTTTCTTGAGTTAACTCTTGTGTGCGAGTTTTACTAATAATATTTTGTAATTTTTCACTTAGACTATCAAACATAAGTTAATCATAGCACAAAGTATAACCTACAGGCAAATATCTTCGTGTTCGTCACCTAAAAGGCGAGGTTTTTCTACATAAGTTCCATTTTCAATTTTCTTATCTCTAATATAGTCTTGAAGACATGCTATCGGAAACATTACAATACAAGTAATGTATTCCATAAGGTTGCCATCTTCTTTTCTAGGCGACTCTAGTAAAAAACTGTCATCACCATAGTCTTCACCAAAACCGAAACTGACATGGTTTTTATGTGAATTTGAATTTTGAGCTAGTTTATTTGTAGCTAAGGGTGTATATGTTTTAATTGCTTGGACTTTCATTTTAACCTTCCGTTTGCATGAATTATAGCGCCTAAAGAACTTTTTATGCTACTGTAGTAACAAAATTTTACATAAATTCACAAAATATAGCCATTATGCTATTATTTAAATATGAAAGCACTAATTCAAAGAGTAAAACAAGCCTCTGTCACAATTGACGGAGAATTATATTCAAGCATAAGCAACGGAATGCTGGTATTATTAGGTGTAATGAAAGACGATACAATTGAAAACGCACAAAAACTTGCCCAAAAACTTATCGGACTTAGAATTTTCGAAGACGAACAAGGCAAAATGAATAAATCAATTGTTGACACAAATGGCGAAATGCTTGTTGTATCACAATTTACTCTCTGCGGAGATTGCAAGAAGGGAACCCGCCCGAGCTTTGACAAATCTGCTCCACCTGAAATTGCTCAAAAATTATATGAGGATTTTGTAAATATAGTAAAAAAAGAAATTCCAATCGTAAAAACAGGCGAATTCCGTGCAATGATGGATGTAGCGCTTATTAATGATGGTCCTGTTACGTTTATGGTTGAAAAATAATTTTGCCCCCTTGATTATATTTTGACATTGTGCTATAATTTATTATATTAAGATATATTATTGATTTACTTTTATTTCAGAGGATTTTTATAGAAAACCAGTTATATTTTATAGTTTGTAAGTTTATTTTTAACAATTAAGAGGCTTTTATTATGTATGTAAACAAATGCGTCAAGTGCGGTCGAGAATTTGAAACAAAGAACCCCAAAAGAGTTATTTGTCCTGATTGCTTGTATCCTGATAAAAAAATGATGATTAATCCTACAGAAAACGCTCCATCAACAGAGCCACAGGCTCAACCGACCACTCCAACTACGCCGAAAGAACCTTTAAACGGTTATAGCACAGAGTCACAACCTCAATTCTACAGCAGTTACAGCGCAGGAGAAGGACGCCCTCGCCCTCAACGTTCATACAATAGTGGATATAATCAAAACAGACCGCAAGGCGGATATCAAAGACGTGATAACCAAGGTGGTTACAACAGAGGATATAACCAAAATAGACCGCAAGGCGGATACCAAAGACGTGATAACCAAGGTGGTTACAACAGAGGATATAGCCAGAACAGACCACAAGGTGGTGGTTTCAATCGTGGCGGATTTAACAACAGACGTCCAATGAACAGAAACAAAGCACCTAAACAATTATTAGTAAGCAAAGAACAACTTGAACAAATTGAATTGCTATACAAGGCAATGTTACCACTTCCAAACCCTGATGCACACGAAGTTATCGGTGAAAAAATCGGTTTGGAACCAAGAAAAGTTTTCTTCGGCATTAATTTGGTAAGACAAAAAATGATGTTACCTAAGTTACCGTTCCCTAAACGTAAACTTGCAATAACACCTGACCAGTTATTTGCTATCAAAAATTTATATGAACCATTATTGCCACTACCTCCAATTGGTTGCCACAAAATTATTGCAGCTCAATTAAAAATGGATGAATGGCGTGTTCACGTTGGAATTGGGTTAATTCGTTCTCAAATGGGGTTACAACGTTGGAATCAGGAAAGAGAAGATGCTCCTGAAGAATTTAAAAATCAAAACAAACAAGAAATCGTTGAAACACCTAAAACAGAAGAAGCTCCTGTAAAGGTTGAAACCAAAGAAGTTGAAGAAACTCCTGTTGCAGTTGAAAAGCCTAAAAGAGGAAGAAAACCTAAAAAAGTAGAAGAACCTGTTGAAGAATAATGACAAAATATATTTCAGTTGGTAAAATTTTAAATTTTCATGGTGTTCGTGGTGAGGCGAAAGTTGGCTTTACCAAAAACCAAGAAGATTTTATTCTAAAACTTGATAAAGTTTATCTGCAAATTGGCACTGAATACAAACCTCTTGAAATAGAAAATGTTCGACTTAATAAGAATTTTGCAATCTTCAAATTTAAAGGCATAAATTCAATTAATGATTTAATTGAATACAAGGGTTATCTTTTATTTGTCGAAGAGTCTACTATTCGACAAAATCTTGAAGATGATGAATTTTTGATTGATGAGCTTGTGGGGTTGAGCGTTTTTGACGAAAATGATAAGAAACTTGGTTTTGTCGTTGGAGTTTCAAACAATGGTGCAAGCGACTTGCTCTCTGTTAAAACGAATTCAAAACACATTTGCCTTGTCCCTTTTGTGCAAGCTATTATCCGCAATGTTAGTATAAAAGATAAAAAAATCACAATAAATAATCTTGAGGGGTTGTTAGAATGAGATTTGATATCCTAACATTGTTCCCTGAAATGGTTGAAAATTATTTTCAATACAGCATTTTGAAACGTGCCGTTGATGCAAATGTAATAGAAATTAATACCGTAAACCCACGTGACTATACTGAAAACAAACACAAAAAAGTTGACGATATTCCATACGGTGGAGGTGCCGGCATGGTTTTAATGCCCCAACCTTACATTGACGCTTATTCTGCCGTAAAAAAATCAGAAAACTCTATCACTGTAATGCTTTCCCCACAAGGAGAACCGTTAACAGATAATCTCGTCAATAAACTAAGCCATTACGAACAAATGGTATTGTTGTGCGGACACTATGAAGGGTTTGATGAAAGAATTCGAGAAATAATTAAGCCTAAAGAAATCTCTATTGGAGATTTTGTCCTAACCGGTGGAGAATTACCTGCATTGTGTTTAATTGATGCAGTAAGTCGTAAACTTGAAGGTACTTTAGGGAAAATTGAGTCCGCTGACGAAGACAGTTTTTCAAATGGTTTGCTTGAATATCCTCAATATACACGCCCAAGAGATTTTCGCGGATATAAAGTTCCGGAAGTTTTACTCAATGGAAACCACAAAGAGATAAACTTGTTCCGACTTAATCAATCACTTGAGCGCACCAAACTAAAACGTCCGGACTTATATCAAAAATATATTGAATCGCAAATAAAAAGTTAATACATTTTTTTAAATTTGAAAGAAGGCTTTTAAATGGATTATAAAACAAATGTAATGAGAATTTTGGAACAGCATAAAGCTCTATATAAGCATTATTCATATGCAGAAACAGAGGCAATAAGCGGAATGGAAGTAGCTACAGTATTAAACCAAAATCCTCTTCAAGTTTTTAAAACGCTTGTTACAACTGGAAAATCAGGAAAGCATTTCGTTTTTATGTTACCTGTCGAAAAAGAACTTGACCTTAAAAAAGCTGCTCATTCTGTTGGTGAAAAATCGGTGGAAATGCTTAAATCAAAGGAGCTTTTACCACTTACCGGTTATATCCACGGAGGTTGTTCACCAATTGGGATGAAAAAGTTTTTTACAACGGTACTTGATGATAGCGCGAAAAATTTTGAAACTATAATTTTCAGTGCCGGCAAAATAGGTTATCAGGTAGAAACATCGCTTGATGAACTAAAAAAAGTTATAAAATTTGAGCTTGCCCCAATCACGCAATAACTGTTATGGTAAAATTAACTTATGGCAAAGTGTAAAAGTTTTCAACCAAGCATAGATGAAAATTCTCAGATTTTAGTACTCGGCTCCATGCCTGGGATTAAATCATTAAATGAACAACAATATTATGCCCATCCTCAAAACAGATTTTGGAAACTGATGGGGAAAATATGTAATAAGGAAAATTTGTCTGAATTAAATTACCAAATCAAATTGCAAACCTTGTTAAATAATAAAATAGCACTCTGGGATGTAATAAAATCCTGTAATAGAGATGGAAGTTTGGATACAAATATTCAAAACGAAATTCCAAATAATATTTCTAAACTGCTAAAACAATATAGGAACATCAAAATAATTTGCCTAAATGGTAATAAAGCATATTCCGCTCTTAAAAAGCATTTTCCAGAAATACTAGAAAAACATAAATGTTACAAACTTCCTTCCACAAGCCCCGCCAACGCAAAATACACACTAGATAAACTATATCAGGAGTGGATTAGCGCAATAAATGAGGAAAATACTGTGGAAAGAAATGTCTAAACTATTAATATAAATTCCAATTATATGATATAATAGATGTAATAATTGAAAGGTTTAAACAATGACTCAAAATAATGAAATAAACGTATACTGCGACGAAAGCTGCCACTTACTCAATGATAAACAAAACGTTATGGGATTTGGTTCAATTTGGTGCCCTAAAAAAGAAAGAACTCAGATTTGTAAAGATATAAGAGAAATTAAAATTGAGCATGGAATAAACGCGTTTGCAGAAATTAAGTGGACTAAAGTTTCTCCATCTAAAATAAGTTTTTATGAAACTTTAATTGAATATTTCTTTAAAAATAAAAATTTAAAATTTAGAGGTTTAATTATTCCAGATAAAACTAAATTAGATCATACTAAATATAATAGAACTCATGATGATTTTTATTATATTATGTATTACAATACGTTAAAACATTTTT
>SAMEA3663006__coassemble_935_pt1 | contig 9866 bp, 18 predicted proteins | sample SAMEA3663006__metabat2_low_PE_025 | metagenome-assembled genome bin SAMEA3663006 (sample SAMEA3663006) | pig gut metagenome | biome: pig gut; feature: pig-associated habitat; material: faeces | place: France | collected 2012
AGTTAATTTGTCGTATTCTTTTTTACTTAATTTATTTCCAGTAGGAGAGGCATCAATAAGTCTTCTAATAATACCAGATTTAGCATCTGTAATTTTTACATATTTATTAGTACCAATAATTAAAAAGCTATTAAATCTAAAATCATAAGATGATTTAAATTTTTCATTAACTTTCATTAATTCATGAGATACTATACTATTTAATCTTGTATTATCTTCAATTTTTGAAAGATCCCCATCATGTTGAATAGCAACTAAAGGATTTGATTTGAAATCTTCTAATGCAAATTGATTGCTAGAAGATCCTAACGCTTTTGAATCAAAGGTTGAATAATATCCATCAAATAATTTTTGAATTATATTAATAACAGTTGATTTACCTGATCCAGGAGCACCATATAATACTAAGAATTTTTGTATTTTTTTACTGTCTCCAGTTACAATAGCTCCTATTGCCCATTCAATTTTATGTCGTTCTTCATCTGAATATAAAACAGACATTAAACGATCATATGATTCAATACTTCCTTCTTCTAAAGGATAACTTAATGTTTTACTAGCATAATCTTTTTTAGTAACTTGATGATTTGCAAATATCAATTGTTCATCCAAGGTGTAATGTTTTGAATCTCGCATTTGTCTTTGACAATATTTATGCCAGTTATCAATCATTTTTGATTCAGCATCCCACATGTGAAGTACTTTTACATGATCTTCAAAATCTTTTTTATGTTCTTTTGCATATTTATCAAGCTCTCTGTCTATTAAATCTAAAGCATCTTGCTCATTAGTAGACCATAGACCTCGTTCCTCAATCCAAATGGCATAAAAATCGCCACCTCGAATTATAAGATCTGAGCTTTCTTTGATGATAAATTTAGGATAGATTTCTACTACTCCACGTTTAATAGATCGCGTAGATATTATAAAGAAATCTACCATTTATTACTCACCATCCAAATTCTCTTCTTCTTTTTTAGATACACGTTTTGATATTAAATCCCAACATAATAAAGTTAAATCAAACATTGTATATAATACACAAAAATTAACTAAATTATTAATTAAAGGCCTATCTTTTTTTACAACAATAACAACCTCATCATCATATTTAATTTTAAATGGCCATTTATTTAATACTTTATTTTCCATTATTTTTCTCCTCCTCATTAATAAATGAAATCTTCCAAATACCACATAAATTGTGTCCAAATATCAACTTCTCTTAAGTCGTATTCAGTATTTTCTATAGTGAACAAACCTCCCTTTCCATTAGGCTCATATTCACGATTTAAAAATCTATTTATAATATCGGATACATAAGCTTCATCAAAATATAAATCTGACATTTTGGATAAACCCAAACTAGATAACATATTCCAGAACCATTGACCAGTTCTGTCACCATAATTATAATCGTCCATTATTTGTTCTTCTCCACGATAAGCCATAGCTATCATCATTTCTAAAACGCTGCATGGCATATTGTGTAAATATGTATCAATAGTTTGTATTGAATATCCTTTTTCATATCCGAAATGATATCTAAAATCTATACCATCTTGTGCTCGATTATCATCGAATTCAACAAAATATATAAATTCAGTGTTATAAAGAAATGTAAACAGTTTTTTATATGATAATTTGTTATAGCCTTCATCCCCGCATACAAGTTCGCATAACCAATTAAAATATTCTTTATTTAATTTTTCTTTTGTCATTTTTATTTGTATTAGGGATTATTTTTAGAAGACATCGTAATATTCCCTATCGTCCTCATAAATTTCATAATCAGTTTTTGTTGTTTCATTTCTTACATGAACACAACCGATTTCATAAGCTCCGATATTTGTTAATGCGTCTTCTCCTAATAATTTTTCTACATCATATATGCGATCACCATTGTCATATGCAACAGTACCATCGGCAAAATATGTTAATGTAACTGTCTTATAGTCAGGATCTTCTCCAAATTCTTCTGGCTCAATAATATAAATATCTTTTTTTACTGTTTTTTCTTTAACTTTTTTTTCTGTTGATGATTCATTTTTATTAGTAGATGAATAATCTCTTACAATTTCATTCATCGTATTTAAATCATCATTTCTTTGTTTACGAGCTTTTAATGTTTCGTCAATTGCCTCTACAATGTTTTCAGTATTTGATCGAGTATAATATTTAAATTTATTATCTCTATCATCATCTTCTTCTTCACATTTGCAACAATGTTCAGTAAGCCCGCCACAAGACTCATTGTATCTTTTTTTTAATGACTCTTTAACAGATCTAATTTCTTCATTAGAAATAGCTTCAAATTTTTTCTTTACAAAATGGTAAGTCGCTGCTGATCCAGAAATAGCTCCAACAGCGAATACCAAAAAATATGATAATTTGTTCACTTTTTAACCTCCATTTTTATATAATAGTACCTAAACCTAAATACGTATATAACTGTGGATAATCGTTTAGGTCTTTTTCCATATATCCACATCCTATAAATTTAAGACCTTGCGTTCATTTTAATTTATCGTATACAATTCCGTCAACATTGAAATCTAATAAGATACATTGTTCATAGCCATTAACAAATTCTCTAACACCTTTTCTGTTAACATCAGTTAGTCCAAAATCAACATATCCATCGTTTCCATCTTCTGAATTTTTGTCATATACCCATCCAACAACTTGGCCAGCTCTTGATCTAGGAAGTCCTAACATATCATAAACTTCATTTAAAAATAATACTTTGTTTACTCTTAATTTATCATTAGCATATCTTTCTTGTTGTTTTAAAAATGCTAAATTGTAATTTGAGTCTCCAGTAAAATATTCTGAAGTTTCATCGAAAAAACGAGCATGTTCACTGACTTGATCATAATGATTATCAGTATATTTTATTGTTTCAGTTTCTTTTTTTTCTTCACCATTTTCATCGACAGTTGTTTTTTCAACAACTTCTGCTTTAATATTATGTCTTATTTCATGTTCGACTTCTTCGCCATAACGTTCTTTAACACGTTTTCTATATTCTTTGAAACTTTTATCAACAATAGCATAAGCTGATGAAATAGCTAAATTACGTTGATTTAATATTTTATGTGAAGCAAGAATACTTCCAATGGATAATGCTCCTAATAATACTGATGGGGCATATAATTTAATTAATGATATACCTGTTTTAGTATATACAATAGTTAAATCTTTTTTGCTATCTTTTTCTGTGTATTTTCCTGATTCAACTAATTCTTTATTATTAGATGCCTCATGAATAGTTTTAATTGATTCTTTTGATTCTGCTAAAATATCTTCAACTTTAGTTGTTGCCTTACAAGCCATTACTGCACTTGCTACTACACCAATAACTCCAACCGATACTAAAATAGCAGGACTATTCTTTTTAATTTGAACACTTAATTTACTAAATGCTTCATTAACTTTTGTTAAACCTTTTAAGTTTTTCATTTTAAATATCTCCTTTTATTGATTAATTGGTACTACTTTAGGTAATACTAATTTGTATCCTCCTCTTACAAGAACACAACTAGCATTTTTTAAACTATACCATCCATAATTATTATCACAATGATTTGTGCTTGTTATTGATAATGAATCATATAAATCTGCTACTGTTGCAAATCCATATGTATCAATAAGTTCTTCTAATTGCATTAATACAGTTTCTGCATCTGCTCTGTTATCTAATACAATATCATCGAAATCAAATACTGATCTAGCAGGTTGTCTTTGAATTTCTTTATATCCATCACTCTGTGGAGAATCCCAATATCTTTGATAAGATATCTTTGTGCCATTAATATTTGATTTTTTTCTAGAAGCTCCTGCATCTCCAAAGAAAATCATTGATAAACCAGTATTTACAATATCAAGAATAACTTTTTTAACATTTGGAATAATTACATCTGAAATTGCATAATTTTTAACTTTATCAATATCTTCTTGCACAAATGAGTCAAAGAATTTTCTTAATCCTGATTTCTTTTTAACAGTAACAGGACCACTTATTACTTTTTGAACTTTTTTTTCTTTATTCAATTCTTTATTTTGTTCTGCATTTTGTTTTTCTCTTGTAGAAAATGAGTTTGATTTATAGTCTTCTATAAACATCCTTTTATTCACCTCTTTTTCATAAACTCATAAAAATAAAAGAGAAAGTATCTGTATTCGATACTTCCTCCTTAAGAATAATCAGTTATTTTTTTTTTAATTAACAACCTAATTTACTTCAGTTTCTTTAACTTCAGCATTAACTGCTTTTTTTCTTGCCACTTTTTCTTTAATTTTTCTTGCTAATGGTCTAAATATTTTCTTGTATAATACAACGCTAACTGCAATAGTTGCCGCTGCTGCAAGGCCATATTTAGCACATTTGCCTAAACTTAAATCTGTAGATGGTAAGTTTGTTTGTTCTTCCATGCCTCCGTTTGTTTCTTGGATAATATCAGTTGTTTTTGTTTCTTCCATAATAATTTCTCCTTTCTGATTTTATTCCATTATATTCAATGTAATTTTCGCGTGTATTAATATAAGCTTTCATATCCATATAATGGAGGTGTACAATCAAAGCTTATAACTAAACAAGGTTCATTTTTAGGTGATAGTTGAGAACTAAAGCTTACCTCAATAAGTCCTTTATCACTGTTCCATCCTAAAGCGCGTCCTAAATCATTTTCTTCTAATCCAATTTCATCATAGAAATCATTTAATGAAACATAGAAATTTAAATTTATTCTTCTATTTAATTCATTAATTGCTTTATTAATTGAATTAGTGTCAGATCTAAAATAACGTCCTGACAATGCGTCATAGCATAATGTATCTCCATTATTTGTTAGAATTACTACTTCATCATTAACAGGATTTTTTCTAACTTTTTCTTCCGCTACTTTATCTCTAATCTCTTTTTCTTTTTCTTCTCCTACAGTATCAAGTACTTTATCTTTATATTCTTTATATGATGTTTCTACTAATGTGTAAGCTGTTGCCAATGCTGCATTTCTTTTACCGCTAATTGTACTAGCTCCAACTAAACAACAAACAGAAACTGTTGCTACAGATGCTGATGGAATATAACATTTCCATGCTGTTTTAATCATTTCAACAGGAGTTAATTCTTCTCCTTTTTCTTGTTCAGCTTTCTTTAATAATGTTATTGCTTTTGGTGTTCCTTTAACAGCTAAAATAGTAGATGTAATCATGCCCGTAATACCTACTCCAGTTAAGATTTCAGGAGCATGTTTTGTAAATGACATTTTTAAATTTCTAAATAAATTTGCAAAATCAATTTTACCCATTTTTATATCCTCCTTTTCTTTTGCAAAAATAAAAGAGCCCAACAAATGGACTCAATTATTGTTTTTATTCTTTAGATTCAGTTATTTGTTTAATTTCATTTGCATGATTCTTCTCCATAGCCATTTTACTAAATGTAGCTGCTAAAGTTGCTACCACAGCAATGACTGATGTTATTGCATGCACAATGCCTGCTTTATTTTTCATAACTTATCTTCTCCTCTCCAATATATACCGTGTTTTTTTCGCGTAGTTTAATAATCTTAAAAATAAAAGAGACCCTAAAAATGTAGGTCTCTAATATTCTTTACTTTTTGAAATTAAAAATAGAATCAATTAATCTTTTTGAAGATGTATATGTATATGTTCCAGTTGTCTCAAATTCATTAAGTCGTTTAATCCATATAGATTGGAATATACAATTTCCAATAAATAAACTGATTGGAACTACTGTTTTCAAAGATTCAATAACTAAACTTTTTTTGTTATTACTTTTATCATTTTCTAGTTGTTTTTCTTTCAACTTTAAATCATTCATTTTGTAATACTCTTCACTTTCTAATTGTTTTTCTTTAAATTTTAGTTCGTGATTTTTGTAATACTTTTCAGTTCTTAGTTGTTTTTCTTTTAATTCTAGTTCACGATCTTTGTAATACTTTTCATTTTCAATTTTTGTTGATTGAATAACTCTGTCTTTGAGTTCCATATAAGCTTTTAGTGCTTTTGTATGATTTTCGCTCCCTATTTCATAATTTTTCATAATGTTGAGATAATGTTCTAATACTTTTTCTTCTGTTGATAATAGTTCATTTTCCATAATATTTCTTCTCCTCTCGTTATAGTGGACGTTATTTTCGCGTATTATTTATTTCTTCCACTTTCAAAATAATTCGCTTTTTTCCTTCTAGACTATCGAGATCTCCTAATTCTAAACTATATACATCTTTCTCATCTTTTGATCTATCAATTTTTAATACACCAAATTTAGTTTTGGAATTAACTATCAATGCTTTTAAAACTATTCCAGATAAAAATCCAAATATAAAAACTATAGAATATTCAATTCCTTTTTTATTTTTCAATATAATCCTCTCCTTTTTTAATATTTACCACTATATAAAAATATCACGTTTGAATAAATTATCTGATGGTAATTCTTCTTCAAATACTTCTTTCAAAAATTTAACCTCATTTTTTGTTAAAAAGTTTTGTTCAAATATAAATAAATCATCATTTATTTCAAATATCTCTATTTTATTTTTCAATATCTTAATTGCTTTTTCTAATTTTTCTATTCTTTCTGATAATTCAGAATTTTCTTTACAAAATTTTAAGCATAAAGTTTCTATAGATGTATAATCTCTCATTTTTCTTCCCCTTTTAATAAATCTTCAATTAAATAAGGTTCTTCATCTTCCCATTCGATGAATTGGAATAAATTGTGGAACATAAAATTTGTAGCTCCAGCCCCATCCCACATCCAAGTGTTTTTAATTGGTTTATTTTTAAATAGATACATATAATTAGCGGTGTCTCTCGCAACCCATTTATACTCTTTAGGCAAATTTCTTAAAATAACTTTTTCATCTTCTGTGAGTTTTGGTTTTTCTTTCTTTTTTCTTTTATCTGCTAATTCTTTTTTAAACTTTTTGGAATACTTCTTTAATATTTCTTCAAGTGCAATTTGAATTATTTGGCTATCCCCTAAAGGGTCTATTACATACCAATCATCCCCTAGTAAATATTTAATTGCAAAATTTATAAATTCTCTATCGCTAATCCCTGTACAAAAAATATTATCTTTGTCTTCTCTACATCTTTCTTTTTCTAAAATAAAATCAATGTATGAAATATTATTCATTTTCCAGTTCCTCCTTTGTTAAAGCCCAAGTTTTACCATAGTCTTTTAATTTTATTAACAATAAAGATAAATTATTGCTAATAATATCAAGCACCCAATCACCTCTTATATTTTCTCTTGTTTGAAACGAATAATCATTTGAACTTATTATTTTATCTTCGTATTTAAAATAAAAATCATTCTTTACAGCCTTAAATAAAGTAATTAAATCAACTCCTAATTCTTCTTCAATTGATTTATATTTTTCTAATCGTTCTAAATCTTTTTCAATAATATTTCTTACTTTTCTACAATGATTAATCCACTCATCGTGATTTGATGATTTATAACATAATGCACATCTATGTAAATTGTCTAACGCTTCCTTACTTGTCATTTTCTTTCATCTCCTTTAACTCTTTGATTATTTGTTTCCTAACTTCAATAGTCTTTTCACCATTTAAGATTTTACAAACCCATTCAGGCCTAATTGATATTAAAATATACTTGTTTCCAAATCTATCATATACTCTACACATATTTTGAGGTGCTTTTGCTATTAGTTCATTACCTTTATAATCTTTGTAAATGTAGTCTTTATCAAACGCTAATGGTTTATCAAGTATTTTAAGATTTGATAAGTGAAGGGCATAGCCATCATTTTCAAAAAGATAATCATATAAATAGCCAAAATTTAAACAACTTTTTCCAAAATCTTCATCATCAATATTTTGAATATTGATATCATTGTTTTTAGCGTAACAATTCCACCGCCCATTCCAAAACCATTTTTCAACTTTCTCACAATCACACTCAGCAACAATTTTGCCGTTTAATAAATTTCTTTCTTTCCCAAAAATATTACTTGTTAAAAAGTTATTTAGTTTATCATTGTCTTCATTTCTTTCTTGCCATAAGTTAGGTTTTGATTTAGTACAATATAACAACAATTTAACTTTACTCATTTTCTAACCACTCCTTAATTTTTTTGAAATCAGTATCTTCACTAATAGATAAACCGATTACCATAGAATTTAGACATTCAATTTTTTTACTAAACAAATATTTGTGTATGATAGATTTTTTAATAATTTCTAATATTTCTAAATCTTTTCTTAATTTTTCAATTTTAATTACTTTCAGCATATTAAGGGTTCCTTGTTCTGTTTCTATGCTTGAACCATATAAATTCTCAGTAATAATACATTTGTTATAAATATTTGTGTCTCCATCATTAAACGAAATTTTTAATTTGCAATAAGAATACATTATTAAACACTCCTTTATTATTCTTTATTTTTGGTTTTCGAATTTTCTTGTTCGAAATATTCCATAAATAATTTATATTCTGTAAAAGTGAGAAAACTCGCTGAATGCATGTAGTAAAGACCGCCATCAAAATAATCATAAATATCAATGATAGGAAATTTTGCCCACGACACATATCTATTAGTACCCTTGTATTTTGCCATACAATTTTTTTCATCAATCTCCCAACCAAGTTCTTTTAAATATTTTTTCGCTGTCATTGTTCCAATTCCTTCCTTGTTAAAGCCCAAGTTTTACCATAGTCTTTGAAATATAAAGTTCTTATAACTTCTTTACCTTTCCACATCGAATTATGTATGCAACCGACTGCATTTTCTTCTAATAATAATCTAACTTGGAAAAATCTAATTTTTCCTTGCTTTTCATCGCCATAGCATTGTTCTTGGTTAGTCCATATCCCATTTCTTAATGCCTTAAACAAAGTAATTAAATCAATACCCAATTCTTCTTCGATGTTTTCTAATGTCCCTAACTTGTCAACACACATTTGATCGCTTTCATTTGAAATATATTTTATTTCTTTTCCTGTAATTAAATTGCGAATGAATTGTGCTTTTTTAGTTAATCTATTCATTTTCTTCTCCTTTTAATAACTTGAATAAAATTCTATATAATAATCTTCATTATCATTTAATAAATCGATCATTACACATACTGCATTATATAACCTTAATGCTTTCCACCCAGCAAATGCACTTCGTGATGTAATTGGATTAAATTCATCATGTATTAATTCATCACTATCTAAATTGTACTTTTTAGGATATGTAGAATCATCATATTTACTAAGTAATCGTTCAGGTATTTGGATTAATACTCGTATGGTTGGTAATAGTTCCTCTTTTAAATCATTTAATATTTTAAGAGGAACTTCAAAACGAGTTTTACAATCAGTACTAAATAGGCAATATTCACTAATATAATCATCTAATTCATAGAAATTTCTAAAATAAGCAATTTCTAAATTTAAATTAGAATCCTTTTTATTTTTAAGTATAAATCCATTATCTAAACCCATATTATTCTTCTCCTTTTAATAACTCTTCAATTGAATAAGGTTCTTCATCTTCCCATTCAATGAATTGGAATAGACGGTCAAATGAGGTCATTGGTAACCCACTAGCTTCCCATATGCTTATTCCTTTTTCTGGTTTATTTTCATATATATATAAACAATCATTAATATCTCTTGCAAACCATTTATATTTTTTAGGGACATTTCTTAAAATTACTTTTTCATCTTCAGTAAGTTTTGCTTTTGGTTTTGTTTTTTCTTTTCTTTCCCATAATAATTCTTTGCAAGTATAATCTTTATATACTTTCATAATATCAAATTCTACAGCATTATCAATATCTGTTAAATCTTTGCGATAACTATCAAAAGTTA
>SAMEA3663006__coassemble_945_pt1 | contig 9804 bp, 8 predicted proteins | sample SAMEA3663006__metabat2_low_PE_025 | metagenome-assembled genome bin SAMEA3663006 (sample SAMEA3663006) | pig gut metagenome | biome: pig gut; feature: pig-associated habitat; material: faeces | place: France | collected 2012
ATTTAGTAGTTGGAGCAGGTTTTTCCGGAGCTGTCATTGCTCGCTTGTTAGCTGATAACGGCGAAAAAGTTGTCGTTATCGATAAGAAAAATCACATAGCAGGAAACAGTTACGACTACCGAGATAAAAACGGCATAATGATTCACAAATACGGCTCTCATATTTTTCACACTTCAAACGAAAAAGTTTGGAACTTCCTAAAACGTTTCACAGCTTTCAACCAATACATGCATAAAGTTATCGCAATAATTGACGGAATTCCAACAACAATACCGTTCAATTTTAACACTCTCTATGATGTTTTTCCATTCACAATGGCTCGAAAAATGGAAGAAAAACTCCTTGCAAAATTTGAATACAACAAAAAAGTTCCAATCTTAGAATTTCAAAAACAAGATGATGAAGATTTAAAATTTCTTGCAAACTATGTTTATGAAAAAGTTTTTTTACACTACACAACAAAACAGTGGGGCGTTTCTCCTAAAGATGTTGATGGTGCTGTGACAGCGAGAGTTCCCGTTTATATAAGTAAAGATAATCGCTACTTCCAAGATAAATATCAAGGGATTCCGCTGAACGGCTATACAAAAGTCGTTGGAAACATCCTAAAACACAAAAATATTGAGCTTAAATTAAACACTGAATTCAAAAAAGAAATGCTGGAAAAATATTCAAGAATTTTCTATACAGGTTCTATCGATGAGTTCTTTGAGTATAAATATGGGGAATTACCTTATCGCAGTGTAAACTTCAAAATGGAAACCTACGACAGAGAATACTACCAACAAAACGCTTGCGTAAATTATCCTTGCAATTACGATTTTACAAGAATTCATGAATACAAATATTATTTGAACGATAAATCTGATAAAACTGTTATTGCCAAAGAATATTCAGAATTTTTTGAGCGTGGTAAAAACGAAAGATATTACCCTATTCCAAATCCGGAAAATTCTAAGCTTTATAATAAATATGCAGAGGAAGCTAAAAAACTCGACAATATTTATTTCTTAGGGCGTTTGGGAGATTATAAGTATTACGATATGGATAAAGCAATCTTAAGGGCTTTAGATTTGTTTGAGGAGATAAAAAAATGATATTAGTAACAGGTGGAGCCGGATATATCGGCAGTCATTGTGTATTAGCACTATTGAAAAAAAATTATGATGTCGTTGTTTTCGACAGTCTTGATACAGGACATATTGAAACTATCGAAACTCTTTCTAAATTCGGAAATCTGTCTTTCATAAAAGGAAATCTTCAAAATTTAGATGAAATTGAAAGAGTATTTGAAACCCATAAAATTGACGCCGTAATCCATTTTGCAGCATTTTCTCAAGTCGGTGAAAGCGTAAAAAATCCTCAAAAATATTACTACAACAATGTTTTTGGAACACTAAACCTTTTAAATGCAATGCTTAATCACAATGTTAAGAAAATAGTATTCTCTTCAACAGCAGCAACATATGGTGAACCTGAATATGTACCGATTGACGAAAAACATCCGCAAATGCCAATAAATCCTTACGGCAATTCTAAACTAATGGTTGAAAGAATAATGGATGATTATGACAAAGCATATGGCTTAAAAAGCGTTCGCTTAAGATACTTTAACGTTGCAGGTGCTGACAAAGACTGCAACATTGGAGAATTTCACGAACCTGAAACGCACTTAATCCCAAATATTTTGAAATCAACATTCTCCGGAGGCAAAACCTTTGAAATGTACGGTCAAGACTATGATACAAAAGACGGAACATGTGTAAGAGATTATATAAATATTGAAGACTTAATCTCTGCTCACCTCTTAGCTTTAAAATATTTAAACGAAGGCGGAAATACAAACTTTTTTAACCTTGGAACCAACGATGGAAACAGTGTAAAAGAAGTTTTTGGCGAATGCGAAAAAGTAACAGGAAAAAATATTCCGGTGAAACAAATGCCTCGCCGAGCAGGTGATCCTGCAACACTTGTTGCAGATAATACAAAAGCTAAACAAATTTTGAATTGGCTGCCACAAAACAATTTAGAAAACAGCATTCAAACCGCTTACAGATGGGAGCAAAAACTGCAAAAAAGCCTTCATAAATCTTAATAATAAGGCAATTTTTATTTTTCAGGGATTATACAATAATATATATAATAAAAGGAGATTTATAATGGCAATTTCAGCAATAAACGCTTACAGACCAAACAAAGTTGCTTTTGGAAACACTAAAAAAGTTGACAAAGATGGGTACGAAAACCCGATAAATAGAGGGACAGAAAAGAAACTCGCCGTATTAAGTACCGTTGGAGTTAGCTCATTAATTGGCGTTACTGCCGGTGGGATAACTTCTTGCTTTGCAAAAGGTTGGAAAATTCCAACTGGAGTCGGAGTTGCAGCCGGTCTTGCCAGTTTACTGTTAGCACTACCTTCAAAACTTTATAACGTTGGAGTTAATGCTTTCGCGAAAGAAAAAGAAATGAGCGTGTTCTCAAGACAAAAAGAAGCTCAAGCAAATATTTACAACGATATTAATAAAGAGATTCAAGATGAAGATGTTTCTTTAGACGATAAAATTCAACATTATACAACAGTAAAAATGGCTGATAACGGTAACGGTGTGATGATTAAAGGTGCGTAATGAGTTTAGGTGTTACTCCTTATTGTAATATTTCATTCAAATCTCAACCACAGCAAGCGTCAGTGTTGTTTGGGCGACGTAATGCTGATGTAGAAGAAAATAAAAATCCTATTTCAAGAAAAGGTGAAACCATGAACTTGATTAAGGCAACATTTCTTGGTGGTTTAGCTCTTGGCGGTAGGTTGTTATTTGAGATTTTTGACGGTGATTTTGTCTTTGAAACCGCTGAAAAAGGAGCGAAAAAACTTGTCGACAAATCAGGTAAACTTATCGACCAAAACAAAAAACAAATTTCAAAAAACAGAAAAGATTTATTATATTTTGGAGCAACCGCAGGATTAATAGCTGCCGGAATAAGTGGGTTTGCGCTTTTATATACAATGTTGAATGCGCCCAAGATAGCTTACAAAGGGAAAGTAAATGCATTCCAAAAAGGAAAAGAAATGGATGTATATATAAAAGCGAATAAGGCAGAACAAAATATATATACCCAAATGAGTGAAAAAGCCAAAACTGCGGATGATGAAGAACGCGATAACCTAAAAGAGCAGTACATGCAAATGAAACTCGCCAAAAATCAGGTGCCAAGTTTTATACAAATAAAGAAATAATGCTTTCGCTTGCAAAGAAAATTTATTTTGAGTAAAATATCGTTATAGGATTGAGGGAAATGTATGAAGATTGAAGCTAGAAATCTTGTTAAGATATACGGCGACAGAAGTGTCGTTAATGATGTATCGTTTTATATAAACAAAGGCGAAGTTGTTTGTCTACTAGGACCAAACGGTGCCGGAAAAACCACAACGTTTTATATGGTTGTAGGACTTGTTAAACCTAACAAAGGGCAAATATTACTTGATGGAAATGATATTTCTGCAAAACCAATGAATATAAGAGCCAAACTCGGCATCGGATACTTGCCGCAGGAAGCCTCTATTTTTAGGAAATTGTCAGTTGAAGACAATTTGAAATTGGTTTTGGAAATGAATGACAAACTTACGGTAAACGAAAAGAAAATGAAACTGGAAGAGTTGTTGAGTGAATTCGGTATTGCAAGATTACGTTCTTATGCAGCAGTATCACTATCAGGCGGAGAAAGACGTCGTGTAGAAATTGCAAGAGCTCTTGCGGCAAGTCCTGATTTTATGTTACTTGACGAACCATTTGCAGGTATTGACCCTATTGCAATCGGAGAAATCAAAGACAATATCAGAAAAATTTCAGAAGAAAAAGGACTTGGGGTATTAATCACAGACCACAACCCTAAGGCTACATTATCTATTACGGATAGAGCATACGTCATATTTGACGGAAAAATCAAAATTCAAGGTGCAAGTAAAGATGTAGCAGTTGACCCTGTTGCTAAAGAGTTTTATTTAGGGAAGGATTTTGCATTATAATGAAATTACTTCCGAAAATATCTATTTATGACAGATACATATTCAAACAGGTTCTATTTTCAACAGTTGGTGCAATACTTTTGTTTACTGTTGTTTGGATTGCGCCAGAAATGCTTTTAAATACAATAAAAAAGACTCTTGCCGGTGATTATACTGTTAAAACGGCGATATTAGTTTTGTTTTACGAATTACCTAAGATTTTAGGGAAAGCCTTTCCGGTAGGATTACTTTTAGGCTCGCTATTTACATTTGACAAATTGTCCAAAGATTCTGAACTTACAATATTTAGAGCCGTAGGTTTATCATTTAAAAGAATTTTAGCTCCGGTATTGTTTTTGAGCTTAATAATCACTTGGATGTGTTTTGTAACCTGTGACAAATTGATTCCTTTATCTGTTGCAAAGTTAAATGCAGTTAATGACAGGCATTCTTCAACTCAATATATCTATACCCAAAAAGAAGAGAATGGGGCTCCAAAACTTGCGGTTGTGGTGTCAGGATACAGAGATAAAATTATGCATAATATTATTGTTTTAGACTTTTCCAAAAAAGTTTATAGTGATGTTCAACAACTATCAAACATATATTCGGCAGAAACCGGTGAATATATGGGGGACAGATGGGCACTAAACAATATTACCCAGTACCAAATTTCTAATGATGGAATTTTTACGGATATTAATCAGATTGATCATATGGATATTTTACAAGGTGAAGCCGCTAAAAACGCTTATACTTTGATGACATATTCAACAAAAAAAGAAAGAGAAATCACAAATTCTGACTTGCATAGTTATATTAAACTGTTGAAAAAAGAAGGATTGGATGAAGAATATAGATATATGCTGAACAAATATTTGCAAAGATTTTTCCATCCGTTCGTATGTGTTCTTCTTGCAATAATGGGAACTTTACTTGGATTTAGCAAACCGAGAGAACAAAGATTGGTAGGATTCACTATTGCAATCGGCAGTATATTCTTGTATTATATAACGTTGCCTTTCTTTGATTTGTTGGCAGAAAAAGGAGTATTGCCACCGCTTGTAACAGCATTATTCCCTCCGGTAGCGTTCTTAATTGCGATAATTATGTTCTATAGGTCAAAGGATTTGTAATGAAAAAATTTTTAATAGGACTATTTGTATGCATGTTATTTAGCAGTATTTCAGCAATTGCTGAACCTGTTGACGTGGACTTTAACGATGGGATTTACCATATCACCGTAAAAGGCGATAAGATGAAAAAACGAGTTAAAGTTTATGCATCCCAAGGCTTAATAACAAATGAAGAAGCACACAAACAAAGTGGCGCATTGTTGACAGTTAATGCCGGTTTTTTTGACCCTAAAAATTCAAAAACAATTTCTTATGTAACAATGGATAGACAAACTATAGAAGATCCGATGTTCAATGAGAGTTTACTTAGTAATCCGATATTACGTCAAAACCTATCAAAAATATTAAACAGAACAGAATTTAGAATTGTTGATTGTGACAACAAATATCGATACGAAATGGTTCCACATAATACTCCGATAGATTTTTCATGTTCAATTGTTGAAGCCGTTCAAGGCGGTCCATTAATTTTGCCGGAATTAAGATTAGAAGAAGAATTTTTCATTGTAAAAGATGGTGATAAAGTTATTCGAGAATCATGTTCGGTGTTACACAAAGTTCCAAGAACAGTATTAGGGCTGAAAGATGGCGATTTACATATTCTTATCATAACAGATGATCATCCTATGGATATGTATGAAGTTCAAGCTTTATGTAAAAAACTCGGCTTTGAAAGAGCTATGGGGTTAGATGGCGGAAGTTCTACCTCTATGAATTACAAGAAAAAATATAATGTTGTTTCAACAAAAGGTGATGGAGCCGGAAGAAGTTTAAAATCTTTTATTATGGTTTACTAATCCATATTTTGTCTTTTTTCAACATCAAATTTAATCTGTGTAATAAGTTTATCTAATGATGAAAATTTTTGTTCAGGACGTAGCATCTCAAGAAATTCTATAGAGATATTTTCTCCATATATATCTTCATCAAACTCAAGGATATTCGTTTCTAACGATGGTTTATTTGCTTGAGAAACTGTTGGACGAATTCCGAAATTTGTTATACCTTTATAACAATTGTTATTATAAAAAACATTTGTTGCATAGACCCCATATGGAATTTGAGCAATATTATCAGGATAGATTAAATTTGCAGTTCTAAACCCGATTTTTCTCCCTAATTGTTGCCCTTTAATAACAGTGCCTTCTATCGGGAAATTACTTCCAAGCATTCTATTTGCTTGCAGGAGATTTCCGTCTGACAAATATTTGCGGATGGCAGTGCTGCTGACAATTTCCCCATCAAGCTTTTCAGCCGGTTGAAGAAAATATTTATAACCCAATTTTTCTGACATTTTTTCTAAAAACTCTGTATTACCAAGTTTGTTTTTACCAAAATTGTGGTTAAATCCGGTTGTTATGCCAATTGGAGAAAAGTTATTTACCAAAACATTTTCAAGATAATCCTCAGCAGTTAAGTTTGCAAACTTCGAAAAATCCAGTTCATACAAATAATCAACTCCGAGAGCTTCAATTTTTTGTCGCCTTTGCTCATGAGTTAAAATATAATTAGGCTGACACCCTCTAAAATAACAAACAGGATGTTCTTTAAACGTAACAATAGCAGATTTACAGTTATTCAAATACGCAAATTCAACTGATTGCTTAATAACACTCTGATGCCCTAAATGAACACCGTCAAAATAGCCTAAAGCAAGTGACAACTTTGGATTAAAATTAAGTTCGGTAAAAACTTTCATAAAAATATTATATTGCAAAAATTTAATAGTATAAAAAAATCTGTTTTACCATAGTATCTGGGAAGCGAATACTAATTCATAAAAAGTAACCAACAGGCTAATATAAAATTATTCCGTTTAAACCATAATTTATTTGGTAATAAGGAGTATTTTTATGGATATGTTTTGTTTTCAGTGTGAACAAACTGCAAACGGCACCGGTTGCACTATTGGGGGAGTTTGTGGCAAAAAGGCAGATACCGCAAATTTGCAAGACGAATTGCTAAATAATTTAATTGCACTTGCAAACTGTAATCAAATTAATGACGAGAACACAGAATTATTAATAAACGGATTATTTATAACAATTACAAATGTAAATTTTGACAACGATTGCATAAAAAACTACATAGAAAAAGTAAAAGAACATATAACTTGTGATTTTAATTTTGATATTAGCACAATTTGGAATGCGGAAGAAGATATCAGAAGCCTAAAGTCACTTGTTCTATTCGGATTAAAAGGGATGGCAGCATACGCACATCACGCAAGAATACTCGGATACAATGATAATGATGTGAACAATTTCTTCTATGAAGCCCTACAAAAAATCACCCAAAATATAAATGCAGATGAATTAACTGCACTAGTACTCAAAACAGGGGAGATAAACCTAAAATGTATGGAGCTTTTAGATAAAGCAAATACTGAAACCTATGGAACTCCACACCCAACCAAAGTTAGCACTAATATTGAGGCAGGACCTTTCATTGTCGTAAGTGGTCATGACTTGCATGACTTAGAACTTTTACTTGAACAAACAAAAGATAAAGGGATTAATATTTACACACACGGCGAAATGTTACCTTGTCACGCCTACCCCAAATTGAAAAAATATCTTCACTTAAAAGGGAACTTCGGTACTGCTTGGCAAAACCAACAAAAAGAATTCGACAATATACCGGCACCTATTTTATTTACAACAAATTGTATCATGCCGGTAAAGAAAAGTTACGCAGATAGAGTTTTCACAACATCCGTTGTTAGTTATCCGGAAATTGTGCATATTGGAGAAGATAAAGACTTTTCACCAATAATTAATAAGGCACTTGAACTAGGTGGATACAAAGAACTCAAAAAAATGAGTGGAATTAACGGTGGACACGAGTTAACCGTTGGATTTGGACACGATACAGTATTATCAATAGCAGACAAAGTTATAGAAAACATAAAGTCTGGTGCAATAACACACATTTTTCTTGTAGGTGGTTGCGATGGTGCAAAACCCGGTAGAAATTACTATACCGAATTCGTAAAACAAACGCCTAAAGACACTATTGTCTTAACACTTGCTTGTGGCAAATACCGTTTTAATGATTTGAATTTAGGAGATATCAACGGAATTCCCAGACTTTTGGATATGGGACAATGCAATGATGCATATTCAGCTATTAAAGTTGCAACAGAACTTGCAAAAGCTCTTGATTGTAGTGTTAATGAATTGCCACTATCTTTTGTTTTATCTTGGTATGAACAAAAGGCGGTATGTATATTATTAACATTACTCTATTTAGGAATAAATAACATCAAACTTGGACCAAGTCTTCCGGCATTTGTGTCACCGAATATCTTGAATTTTCTTGTCGAAAAATTTAATATCTCTCCAATAACAACACCGGAAAAAGATATGAATAAGTGTTTAAAAGCTTAAAGTTAAACAGGGGCGCGCAATTGTAAATTTCGCGCCTTGCAATATTTAAACCTCATTCCATTTATTTTTGTGCAATACTTTATATATGGATAAGCTTAAGTGTCTTGTATCTTCAATCATAGAAAAACCTGAAAAACTTTTCTTAATTTTGGGAATATTTTTTGGTTTATTTTTTATGATATTAACCCCTAAATACATGGTTCAGGATGAAGGTGGACACTTACATAGAGCAACAGAAATTGCAAATGGGCATTTTTACAATAAAGTTCACCCTAAAGTATCTAAACTTGACACTTATTTTAAGCCAAATCTGAAAATTGGAGATGAATTTCCGGACGAATTCGGGTTATTTTTCCATAGCGGATATTCTCCATTAATGTATATATCTTCCGCCATTGGCTTAAAAATTAGCGAATTTTCTTGTAACGCGAATATTATATTCTATATGGCTAGATTGCTTAATTTGTTCGCTTGGCTTGCAATGATATATTTTGCAATCAGATTAACTCCTGTGTTTAAATGGTTCTTTATGCTGTTTGCACTTTTACCAATGAGCATATTTGAGGGAATGAGCTTATCGGCAGATTCATTTGTCAATGCATTCTGTTTTTTATTTTTTGCTTATATGTTCAAGCTAATTTATTCAGACAATAAAAACTCAATTAAATTGTCTGGAAAAGAAATTTTCATTTATGCAATTTTCACTTTAATAAGTGCTCAATTAAAAGGATGCTTGATTTATCCGGCTTTATTAATATTTTTAACTAAAGACAAGCACAAATATCTTATAGGATTAGGAACAATTGTTCTGGCAGTATTGCTTGGTGCACTATGGGTAGGCATTAATTCGGGAAATGTCGCAATAGGAGTATTTGCAGAACCAGACATTAATAAAGAATTTCTTTTGACTCATCCGCTAACAGTTTTATACTATTGCGCTAAAACAACCATTACATTATTTCCGAATTGGCTAAAAGAAATGATTGCAATATTTGGTGGTTACAAGGCACAGCTTAACATTTGGGCTTACGCACTAACTTTAATTGTTTACAGCATATCTTTTATGAAAATACAAACCGAACAAAAAATACCACCTTATCATAAATTATTTGTATGTCCACTAATCATAATATACTTTCTAAGCGTTTTAATTGCGTTATTTATAACTTGGACAGCCCCAAATACTGAAATTATTTATGGATTTCAAGGACGTTATATAATCTGTATTTTACCTTTATTTTTTATATTACTCGCCGGAAATAAAAAACCAAAT
>SAMEA3663006__coassemble_969_pt1 | contig 9633 bp, 8 predicted proteins | sample SAMEA3663006__metabat2_low_PE_025 | metagenome-assembled genome bin SAMEA3663006 (sample SAMEA3663006) | pig gut metagenome | biome: pig gut; feature: pig-associated habitat; material: faeces | place: France | collected 2012
TGACTGTTTTCTTTTTGACTGTGTTGAGTGGTGCCCAAAACCCTGTCATTACGGCTTAGAAGAGCCCCCCCCGAAAACCGCTCTATGACTGGTTTTCAGCGTTTTCTTAATTCTTTCTATCATACTTAATCCTCCGGTTTTCATGCGGTGCGCAGGTGTGCGCACTCCATATTCATACTCTGTCTACATCTTAATTATACCTTATTTTTCACTTTTACGCAAGTGAGAAAGAAAAAGGACTGATGAACACCAGTCCTACACACACTTTTTCTTACTATTACACACTAATTAAGAAATTTATGGGGTTTATTTATGATTTTGATTGACTTAAGAATGGAGCGGCAATTGCACCTGCAACAGCACCTATAGCTGCAGCTATCAATGGTTTGCTCTTAAATAATTTGCCTACCCATTTGATTTTTGATAGAATTCCTAAACCTACAGCACCCACTGTTGCACCACCAACGGCATTGCCGACCATTTTTTTACTTTTTTCTTTTCTACCTACGGATTGACCGGTAATTTTAGAAACATTTTCTTCCGCAGTCACACCGTCATATATTCCAAAAGTTACTGCTTGCAAGAATCCTTGTTTGAAAGAGCCATCTGCGTGATTTCTGATGTCTTCAATCAAATCTTTTCCGCTGTACATTTGGTACATTGATTGAGCTCTTGTCAAGATTTCTTCGTCACTTGCAGTACCATTTGGATCATACGCAAGTCTTACACTCGCTTTTAAAGAAGCTAAAGCATCTTGAATTTGCTCTTGTTCGTTTTGGATAATTTTATCGTGCAAAATTTCAACTTTTTTCTTGATGTCTTCCATAGGAGCATTTGCTCTTAGTTCATTACTTCTATTTTTTTCGGTTTGACGAATAGCGTTTTCATACATATAATCTTGATTTTTTTCCATATTTTTATAGTATTTATCGTAATCAAATGTATCTGTCATCCCGTAATTTCCGGTAAAACTAGGAAAGATACTACCATTCATACCCATCATATCAGAGTTTAGCGCTGAATAATTATCTAATAATGAAACTTGTTCCTGATATTGATTTAAAAACGGAGCCATCATTATATCATTATTCATTGTATTATAAAATGGATTGTTCATACCAAAACCATACATTCCGGACATCATCATCGGATCCATTTTCCTAACCTCCAATTATTGAGATAACCTACCTTACACTAATATAAAAACATTTTCTGTTGCAAAATTGCTTGACTTGTTAAAGTTGTTTACAAATGTTAATATTTATCTCTTTGTTTATCCCAAACGGTTTACTTGTCAAAATGGGACTTAAGTAGTACAATAAGCGATAGGAGATACTTTGTGCTTAAAATATTTTTCAGAAGACTTATTTCATTTTTGTTAGTTGTTGCAATAATTGCATCGGGTTTTGCATATCCTGATTGGTACAAAAGACAATGGAATAAAGCTAAGGGAATGTATTATGTAGCTAAAGGTGATGCTGCGCTTAGAAAACAAGATTTCCAAACTGCTATTAATGATTATCAGTACGGATTGACATTGTATCCTGGGCACTATGGTGCTTGGTTTAATCTTGGTAATATATATGTTGCATATGAAGATTATTATTCTGCGGCTGATGCATATTTGCAAGCAATAAAATATAATCCGAATTATGTTCTTGCAAGAATGAACTACGGGATTATTGAAGTTGAAAAGCTCGGAAATTTTGACGAAGCAATCGCGCAATATAATAAAATTATTGGAATTAGAAGGAAATTAGTATACATTCCATTTGTATTCAACAACTTAAAAAGTTATAAAACGAATATTGGTCTGGCATATTACAACAAAGGAGTTGCATACAGACAAAAATCAACATACCTAGATCAAAACTGGGAATATCAACAAAAGTACTTGCTTGAAGCCATTAAAGCTTACAAAGAAGCAATAAAAATTCTACCTGAAGATTATGACTCAAGATACAACTTAGCGCTTGCATACCACTTAAACAGGGATTATAACCTTGCAGGACTTACGTATTGTGAAGCAATTCAGCTTGCACCAATGAACTATGAAGCACATTATAACCTCGCCGTTTTGCTAAGCCATTTGAAGTATTATAAAGAAGCTTTAAAGGAAATGCACAAAGCAAATACAATAATCGCCGGTAAAAATAGCGATTCAAACCAACAAAGATATGTATTTGACGTGATGAATGATGTTACAAGAATGATTTTGAAAGAAGAAGACGGCATAGAATTTTTAACAGAAAAATTCGAAATTGAAGGCTCTGATCCAACATCACAATTAACCTATATCAATGGAAAACTTGTATCATCCGAAGAATTAGATAAAGCAATGATTAAAAACATGGAAACATGCGCATCCAAAGATATATTCTTGGATGATAGAAAATAAGTTTTAGCCAATAAAAGATGTTAACAGCGCACTACGACAAACACAATTACCAAGAATGATGTTTGTTTTTTCTAATTTCACGCACTACATCTAATATTTTTATAACAATCATAAACCCAATCATAGGAATGCAAATTGAATTTATTAAAAATGCAAATTCTTGAAGAGAAGGGAAAAAGTTCACCCCGACTTCAAGTAACAACAACACCAGAACCAATCCCCAAACGAACAATGACATTCCACCTCGATAACTGTCAATAGACTTCTTTATAAACCGAGCAGTTTTATCTTTTGGGTTAAGTTTTAGAACCCGTTTACAAAGTTCGTAACACTCATCAACCTTATTGGCATAATGTAACGCTTTCATCTTTAAGCGTAAAATATCAACATCATCGGGAGTGGTTTCTAAAAGCTTATTACAACATTTAACACACCCAAAATACTGTTCTTTTTCGTACAAAATTTGAGCTTTCAAAAATCTTACATCCGAAAAATCCGGTTCTTTCTTTAAAACTTCATCAATTTCAGTCAATAATTGCGGATAATCTGCCTCGTCCGAATTATTAAATTTCTCCTGTAACACTAAAAAATCTACTCTGACCATTTCTTTTACCCTTTGTTTAAAAAGGGGGCTTGCTCTTAACTTTTGCAAGCCCTCTAAAATAAAACTAGTATTTCAACATTGAAACAATTTTTCCGCAATCGTTTAATTTTTCACGTCCTTTTAATGCTTCTAATTCGATAAGGAAACCAACCCCAACAAGGTTTGCTCCTGATTTTTTTACTAATTTACAAGCTGCTTCTGCTGTACCACCGGTTGCAAGCAAATCATCAATAATCAAGACATTATCACCTTCACCAAATGCATCCTTATGAATTTCGATTTTATCTGTACCATACTCTAGTTCATATTCTTGCGAAATTGTTTCTGCCGGCAACTTGTTAGGCTTACGAACAGGAACAAATCCGGCGTTCATATTATAAGCCATAGGCATACCGAAAATAAAACCTCTGCTTTCGATTCCGGCGATATAATCAACTTTAACATCCTTGAACTGATCACACAAGTAATCAATAATTACATGCAATGTTTCAGGATCCTTAATTGCAGTTGTTATATCTCTGAACAAAATTCCTTTTTTAGGGAAATCAGGAATTTCTCTTATTTTATCTTTTACATTTTCTACTGTCATAATCATTTTATTCTCCAATCTATTTTATAATTAATCTAAAATTCTATATTTAGCTTTCACAAGTTTCACGTTCTTGATTTAGTTCCGTTTGAGAGGCTTGTTCTTCTTCCAAAACCAAACCGTGAGCAGTTTTGCCCCAATTCATATCCTTTTTAAAGAATAATATTTTAAAACATATAAACAACTCAAGCGGGAACCATATTAGTAATAAATATATACTTGTAATAAAAGCATCTTTCACCGCTTGAACGCGGGTAAAATTATCATAACGTCTGAGAGCATAGCGCAAACCTGTAAAAAATCCAAGTCCGATAACACAACTGATAATTAAAGAAGAATACAACATATGTGTTGGCGCATCTTTAGCCAAGACCTTAAATGCTCTGATAAGGATTTCCATTACACACCACAAAGGCATAATACACTCAGAAATATACGCAAACATATCAACTCTCGCGAGCATAGATATATCTTTTGAGCGAAATGCCTCCCCTGAATATTCCAAATATCTTCTTAAAGTACCTTCAAGCCATCTTCTACGCTGTCTGAAAAGAGGTCTGATATAAACAATACCTTCTTCATAAACAATTGCTTCCGGAACAAAACGAACATCCCACCCTTTTATATGAAGTCTTGTCGACATATCAAGGTCATCGGTAATCGTATAATTGTTCCATCCGTTAATATCTTCTAATGCTTGACGCTTGATTAATTCACCATTACCACGCAACTCAACCGCACCTTTTACAGAATCTCTCCCGACCTGCAAATAAGTATCAATTGTATATTCATTATTTTGGCACCTTGTTAATAAGTTGTAATCTTTATTACGAATAACTTTACGAGCCTGAACCGCACCAACATCCTTAGGCTCCAATTTAGGAACAAGTTTATCAAGAAAATCAGGCTCAACCGTTGCATCTGCATCAAAAACAAGAATCGCATCCCCATTGGCTATTTTGAACGCATCATTCAAAACCGCAGACTTCCCAGGGAAAGCATCTGCCGGACGAATTAAAGCTCTGACTTTTTCATATTTTTCTTCTAAATTTTTAACAACATTCGGGGTATTATCCGTACTTCTGTCATCAATAACAATAATTTCACTATTCTCATAATCCATTTTCAAAATATTTTTAACAGTATTTTCAATTACGGATTCTTCATTGTGGCATGGAATCATTATCGTGACAAATGGCTTATAGTCTTTATTGATAACTTCCGGATACTTCTTTAGTTTACGTTTTCTGAAATTATACGCTAATGTTGAAAATATGGCATAAATAGTCATCAAAACGCATAAAAATGCCAATGCCCATACAGTATTAAAATAGTTTTGGAAAATGTACAAAAACACACCCAAACCAAAAACTATTGTAAATAGTATAATTCTTTCTTTCATATCCCTATATCCTATCAACATTGTACCAAAAACAAAAAATAAAGGTTGCTTTCTTAAAAATTTGTATCATTTTAAGGCGAATATACAACTATCAGATGTTTTTTGAGGCTAAAAATGTTAATTTTCTGTAATGTTACTTGCGCAAATAAAAATATTCGCTATAATAGGGAAGTACAAATAAGAAAAGGAGTTTTACAATGAACAAAGAAGAATTAGTACAAGAAGTTGCTAAAAAAGCTAACGTTTCACAAAAAGAAGCTGCTGAAGTTATCAGTGCATGGGTAGATACAGTTCAAGCAACTGTTGCTGGTGGCGATAAAGTTACTTTGGTTGGTTTCGGTACTTTCGAAGCTAGAAAAAGAGCTGCTAGAACAGGTAGAAACCCTCAAACTGGTAAGGAAATTAAAATCCCTGCTAAAACTGTTCCTGCATTCACAGCTGGTAAAAAATTCAAAACTGCTGTTAACAAATAGTTTTCAGGTAAAGAAAGTTTATAAAAGCGGTGACTATATAGTTACCGCTTTTTTGTATGGAATTTTTGACATCAAGTATACAAATAAAAAAATCCCGACTCATTTAGACTCGGGATTTTTTAATATTTTTAATATTACAAGTTATTGTTTTTTCTTTAATGTAGGGAATGCGATTACATCACGAATAGATGGAGAGTTAGTCAATAACATAACTAAACGGTCAATACCAATTCCCAAACCTCCCATTGGAGGAGCACCGTGCTCTAATGCACAAATGTAATCTTCATCAATAGGCATTGCCTCATCATCTCCGTTTGCCTTAGCTTGCATTTGAGCTTCAAAACGCATTCTTTGATCAATTGGATCTGTTAATTCAGAAAATGCGTTAGCTATTTCCCACCCGTTTACACGAGTTTCAAAACGTTCCGTCAATCTGTCGTTATCTCTATGAACTTTTGCCAATGGAGATATATCACGAGGATAATCAATAATGTGAACAGGTTGAATCAAATCAGGTTCTACCTTTTCTTCAAAAATCAAATCAATTACCTTACCCCAGTTATCGCAATCTTCTGGATTAATACCTAAAGATTTTGCTTTAGCCTTTGCATCTTCAACAGTAAAGCATGTAGAAAAATCGATACCTGTTTTTTCTTTGATTGCGCCTATCATAGTTTTTCTATCCCAAGGTGGAGTCAAATCGATTTCGTTGTCACCATATTTAATTTTCATTGTACCCAAAACTTCTTGAGCAACTGTAGAAACTAAATTTTCAGTCAATTTCATCATTTCATTGTAATCAACATAAGCTTGATACAACTCCATCATAGTAAATTCAGGGTTATGGCGAACATCAATACCTTCATTTCTAAAACTTCTGTTAATTTCAAAGATTTTTTCACTTACTCCGCCAACCATAAGTCTTTTCAAATACAATTCCGGAGCAATTCTCAAGAACATATCCATATCTAAAGTGTTATGATGAGTAATAAACGGTCTTGCATTCGCACCACCTGCTTGTGGATGAAGCATAGGAGTCTCAACTTCCAAAAATCCTTTATTAGTTAAATACTCTCTGATTTTTTGGATAATTAAACTTCTTGTTCTAAAAGTTTTTCTAACGTCTTCGTTAACAATCATATCAACATATCTTTGTCTGTAACGAGTTTCAACGTCAGTCAAACCGTGGAATTTTTCAGGCAAAGGCAACAATGATTTTGAAAGCAACGTTAAAGATGTTGACTTGATTGAAAGCTCTCCTCTCGGAGTTCTTCTGATAGTACCGGTAAACCCGACAATATCACCAATATCAATTAATTTTAACAATTTTAATTGTTCTTCTGACAAATTTTCTTTATGTGAAAAAATTTGGATTTTTCCTGATGCATCCATCAAGTCAATAAACATGCCGGTGTTTCTGATAGCCATAACTCTGCCGGCAACAGAATATTCGTCATCTGTTTCAACTCCGGCTTCCAGGTCTTTGTATTTTTCTTGAAGTTCAGCAGCATCGGCTGTTTTATTAAAAAAGTACGGGTATGGATTAATCCCCTTATCTGCCAAATCAGCCAACTTTTGAATTCTGGTCTGGCGAATTTGATCTTTTGCCGAATTCGGCTCATGATTATGTTGTTCTGTCATTTCTACTTCCTTCTATTTTAGTGTGACTAACTATCAAAATATTAACATAGACATGCCAGAATGCAAAATATAACCATGCCTTAATTTACTATACATTTTAAAGAATTTCCGCATAAAAACGCTTAAATTCTAATGCTTTTTTATTTAAAAATACATTTTATTAAGTTTTATGTAAAAATTCTGTTATATTTGTAGTAAAAAACTTGAAAAAAATTATTAGATTAAGTATAATAATTACACTTGTTGACATGAATTTGTAAAAAAACTTAAAATTAATGCCCCAAAATGGCAATAAGTCAAATTCAAAAGTTTTATAAGTATATGTGTAGTAAGTTATGAATAATGTCAAAGTAGGGATATGTCGATAAAAGCAATTAATACGCCAAGATTGGACGCCTCAAAAAAATACAGTCCAAAAGAAAACCAGTATGCCAAAAATAATTCTCCTGCATTTACCGGATTGGAAGCAGTACCAGTTGTTGTTGCCGATGCGATTAACAACGGAGGTTTTGCGTTCTCTTTCATTGCGCAAGATTGCTTTGGTATGGCCGCCCCACGTGTATTAGAAGGAATTAACAGACGTCCTGTTAATCCTGAAACAGGCAAAAAAGAAGGTCCTTACAACTGGGCTTTTGCAAGAAGAGAAGGAATCCGTGAATTATTGAGCGGTCCGAGTGCATTTATTATTCCGGCAGTAATGCTAAAGTTTATAAAAAAATACTCAGGTCAAGCAAACAATGTTCCAATTGATATGATTCAAGGTTTGGGTGCTAATTTCATTAATTATGCATCTAAAAACAGTGGAACTCTTGATAATGTAGCTAAAACAAGAAAAGAATTCTATCATGACTTATTTAAAAATGTATTAAATACAACATTAGAAGGTAAGTTACCAGAAGAAGAATTAGAAAAACTTTCAACTTCATATATGCAAAGAGCAATTGAGATTGAGGGCGCAAAAGGTAGAAAAAAATCGCTTTGGAAAAAAATTGCGAACCAGAAAGTTGAAGGTTCTCCAGAAGATTTAACTGCAAGTTTCCTTGACGATTTTATGGCATTAAAGAAAAAGCATTTGTCTTCATCAGTGAACGAATTAACTGCAAGCTTTACGGTTAATCCTGAGAAAATAGGCAAATACGGGGTTGAACTGACAAATGGTGATACCCAAACCATCGGGTTTAAAAAATTGTTAAAAACTGTAACCGATTTCACTGATGATGTTATTGAAACAACCGGTGCTGCAATGAAAAAAGCTCAAAATGGATTTGATGCTAAAAAAGCAGAAGAGTTTCTCAAGAATTTTGTAGACAGAAGAACCGGTTCAAGAATTATTACAAACCTTGGAATGTGGGGAGCTGTTGTTGGATTTTATGCGTTAATTCCAACATTATACTCTCTTGGATTAAAAGGAAATCCTTCATTCCAAAACACAGAAGCTGCTAAGGATGAACCACAAAAAACTGATAAAAAAGACAAAAAATCAGGTACAAAAGACGTATCATTCAGCGGACGACATGAAGTGTTTGCTAAAACAGCACATAAAGTTGCAGAATCTCCAAAATTAAAAGGATTTTTAAGTCATTTTGAATTTGATGATGCTGCAATGTCTGTTCCTGCAATGATGGGATTATTGTTCGGGTTCTGTTTCCCAACAAGATTACGTAAAGCTATCAAAGATTCTGATAAATATGACGTAAAAGAAACTTGTATGAGAGATTTAACAAGTTTCGGAACAATTTTGTTTGCAGCTAATGCTGTTGCAAGAGGTTTTTCAGTTGTATTCTCTAAATTATCAGGTCTTGCACTTAATATAAAACCTGATAACCATACAAATTTCTTTAACAAGTTCAAAAATTACTTCTCACCACTTGGTGGCGTAAATGTAATGAACAATACTCAATTAGAGTCTAAATATACCAATATTCACCAATACGCAGAAGGTATTAACGGATTCTTTGATTTCATTACAAGTAACGGTGGTAATTTGAAAAAGATGTTACAACTTGATAAAACAGTTGCAGAAAATGTAAAAACTGTTATTGGTAAAGACTTAAAAGATGCAACTGATGATGAAATTAAAGCCGCATTTAAAAATATAACAACAGACGAAGCGAAAAAAGCTAAAAAAGCAATTGAGGATGTATTCAAAAACAAGAAAAACATCTTTGTAAAAAGATCCAAATTATACAACAGCTTGTTTACAGCTTTATCAACAATCGCTTTAGTTCCGGCATTTATGATATGGCTTGCTAGAAAATGCGATAAAATGACTCGTAACGCTCGTGCGAAAGATGAAATGAAACTACAAGCAGCAAAAGCTGCCGAACAACAAAGCATTAAAGCAAAATCTTCTAATATAAAATTAGAACCACAACCATCTATGGCAGGCTTTTTAAACAAATAGAATTTTATAATATTTAACATTCTCTAAAAAACTAGCAAAATTAAATTTGCCAAATACAATAACAAAATATATTAGTAATTTAATGAAGAATAAAGTAAATATATCTTCAACTGATGGAATTA
>SAMEA3663006__coassemble_1018_pt1 | contig 9296 bp, 5 predicted proteins | sample SAMEA3663006__metabat2_low_PE_025 | metagenome-assembled genome bin SAMEA3663006 (sample SAMEA3663006) | pig gut metagenome | biome: pig gut; feature: pig-associated habitat; material: faeces | place: France | collected 2012
ACATATGCAGCAGTTTCAGTTCTTGCAAGATTCGCTAATTGAGGAGCAGAAAGTGTTTGAGATGAGTTTGTCGTTTGTGTTGGAGTGGATGATTGCGGAATAGGCATATTTTTCTGAATAACTGTTTTGGCTTGATTAATATTTTGGATTTGATTTGCACGAATATTTTTATATCCAAATTTATTTAAAGAATTTTTCAAATTAAAATCATCCATATTTTTATTTTAAGGGATTTTTATTAAAAAGTCTATATTTATGTAAAAGTGACATTATAAAAATCTTTTGTTATTATAGTTATAAACAATAGAAAAAGATTTATACTAAGCACAAATACAGATAGGATGAAAAATGATTACAACAAATAAATTAACCGTGAGATTTGGCTCACAAACCCTTTTTGAAAACGTATCAATAAAATTCGTTCCCGGAAATTGTTACGGAATTATTGGTGCAAACGGAGCCGGAAAAAGTACACTTTTGCGAGTTTTATCCGGAGAACTTGAGCCTACATCAGGAGAGGTAACAGTCAGCAAAGGACAACGTATTGCGGTTTTAAAACAAAACCACTTTGAATTTGATGAGTACAGCGTACTCGATACCGTAATTATGGGGCACAAAAAGCTATATGACATAATGAAAGAGCGTGATGCATTATATGCTAAACCTGATTTTAATGACGAAGACGGAATTAAAGCAGCACATTTGGAAGAAGAATTTGCGGAATTAGACGGTTGGCAAGCTGAATCAATGGCAGCCTCTTTACTTTCTGAACTAGGAATTCCTGATGAGTTGCATTATTCATTAATGAAAGACTTGGATGGCAGTGAAAAAGTACGAGTTTTATTGGCACAAGCTTTATTTGGAAACCCTGATATTTTGCTATTAGACGAACCTACAAACCACCTTGACATAAGCACTATTAATTGGTTAGAAAACTTCCTTATTGATTTTCCAAACCTTGTAATTGTTGTTTCTCACGACAGACAATTTTTGGATAGTGTTTGTACACATATGGCAGATATTGATTACAAAAACATCCAGCTTTACACCGGAAATTACTCATTCTGGTCACAAGCAAGTCAATTAATTAAGAAACAAAAAGAAGAACAAAACAGAAAAACAGAAGAAAAGATGGAAGAGTTGAAAGCATTTATTGCACGTTTCAGCGCAAATGCTTCAAAAGCTAAACAAGCGACTTCCAGAAAAAATATGTTAGATAAATTGTCTTTAGAAGAAATTAAACCGTCTTCAAGACAATACCCGAGAATAAGATTTAATTATCAAAAAATCCCCGGACGAGATGTTCTGACTGTAGAAGGTTTAACAAAGTCTATTGATGGCAATCTTCTATTTAAAAACTTCAGATTTGAAGTTACACAGGGCGAAAAAATTGCATTTATTGCAAAAGACCCACTGATTATAACGACTTTATTCGAAATTTTAGCAGGGAAAATTGAACCGGATGCCGGAGAAGTTAAGTGGGGAGTTACTGCAACAACATCATATTTTCCAAAAGATAATAACTTCTATTTTGAATCTGATTTGAATATTATGCAATGGCTTGCGCAATATTCACCTGACCAACACGTAAATTTCTTAAGAGGATATCTTGGCAGAATGTTATTCTCAGGAGATGACGCGGACAAAAAGGTTAACGTATTATCAGGTGGCGAAAAAGTTCGCTGCATACTTGCTAAAATGATGGTAGAAGAGTCAAATGTAATGATTTTTGACGAACCTACAAACCACCTTGATTTGGAAGCTATTACCGCGTTAAACAACTCGCTTATTGATTACACTGGAACAGTTCTATTTACATCTCAAGATTACCAATTTATACAAACTGTTGCGGACAGAATCATTGAAATTTCTCCAAATGGTTATATTAATGCTAAATGTAAGTATGAAGATTACCTAAAAAATCCTGAACTTATTAAACGTAGAGAAAACTTATATAAAATGGCGGCAACCGCTAAAAAATAGAAATTTACTTCAATAAATACAAATAACCGTGGTATATATTTGATACCACGGTTATTTTTTGTATATTAGATTTTCTCAAAAAATTATCTGATTTGAACAGGCATGATTAAACAAACAAAGTCTTCTTCGCTGTTTGGTCTAAATACTGTTGCAGAAAGGCTTGTATTTAAGCCGATATTAACCTCATCACATTCGATATTTTTAAGAGCTTCAAGCACATATTTATAATTGAATGCAATAACAAGTTCTTCTCCTGAATAATTAATTGCCATTTCTTCTTCTGATTTACCTGAATCAGGAGTATCAGCCATCAATTTTAATTTGTTTTCAGAAAATTCCATTTTAACGATACTGGTTTTATCGTTAACCATAATTGCAACACGTTCCAATGCTGAAATCATTTCAGAAACATTAACTGTTGCAGTTTTGGGACTTTCTGTAGGAATAAGTTGATTATATTTCGGGAATTGACCTTCTAGCAACCTGGAAATTGTTGTGGTTTTTTCAGATTTTATAATCATCTTAGTTTTTTCTGTATAAATTTTAACACTATCTTCTTCAATGAATGCGCTCATCTTTATAAATTCATTCAATGTTCTTGAAGGAATAATTAATTGACGAGCTTTTTCATCTGGGTTGTTAATAACTTCTCTAACACGCGCAAGTCTGTTACCGTCTGTAGATGCTATTTCAAGAGTTTGTCCTGAAATATCACAAACAATACCAGATAGAAGGTTGCTTGTTTCATAACTTGCAGCAGCAAAACCTGCTTGACGAACGGCTTTTGTTAGAGGTTTAATCTCAATTTCAAAACTTTCATCTTCATTCATTTCTACATTGTAAACTTCCGGCGGAAATTCGTTTGCAGAAATCCCGATAATATCAAATTTTGAATTTTGGCAAGTAATATTAACAACAGAAGAATCGTCTGCTTTTTCAAAGGTAATCAATTTATTGCCTAATTTAGAAACAATTTCATTCAAAGTTTTTGAAGGCAATGTAATTTTACCTTCAACTTCAACCTGTGCATCTACTTCTGCCATAACTGTCAAATCTAAATCTGTTGCAACCAATTTTAGAGTATTTGGAGCAATTGCTTCAATCAAAATATTAAGCAAAACAGGTTGCAAAGCTCTTGTGCTTGTAGCACGTTCTACTATTTTTATACCGTTATAGAGGTCTTCCTTTTTTATAACAAATTTCATATTCCTTAACTCCTTTTACTTTATAAAAATTATAGCATAAAAAGAAAATGAAATAATCATAGTTATAAGTTCTCTTAAGCTACAACCTCAATGAAATCATAATCAGCAAGATAAGGCAAATGTGATTCGGTAATCAATTCCCCAGGAAGTAAAATTGCAATCCCCGGAGGACATTCGGCAATAACTTCTGCTGAAATTCTACCTATAGCCAAATCTTTAGGAATAGTTTCTTTTTTAGAATAAAATGCTTCTCGCAAACTCATCTTGATAATAGGAGTAAGCATAGGCATATGTTTTTTATTTTCCAAATAACATATGTCTGAATAACTTGATTTATCAATTTGTTGCAAACATTTTACAAGATATTGCATGTCTGCTCTTGTATTTCCAAGGTTTGACAACAATAACAATCCTGCATCAGAAGCGCTTTCAACCTCAATACCAAAATCTATTTCAAGAATTGATTCTAAACGTTTACCGGACAAACCGTCAGCACGTATAAATACTTTTGTAACATCTGTCAAATAACCAAAATCAGGTTTTAAATCGTGAATATGTTCCATTTGTTCAATTTCACGTCTAAGATATTTTGCGTTAGCAATAGCACGTTCAAGCTGTTTTTTACCTCTTTGACTCTCCAAATTAGCACGAGCTGCATCCAAACTTGCTAATAATATTAATGATGGACTTGTTGTATGTAATAATTTTAAAGCCTTTTCAACAGCATCAACGTCAAGCATTGAATTCTCAGCAATATGCAACATTGAGCTTTGGCTCATACTACCACCTGTTTTATGTAATGAATGAACAACTGCATCCGCTCCTAATTGAAGAGCAGGTGTCGGAAGATGTTTGTTAAAATTCCATAAACACGCATGGGCTTCATCGACAATTAGCGGTACTTTATATTTTTTACAAACAGCGGCAATTGATTTAATATCGGATACAACCCCTTCGTATGTCGGATTTGTAATCCAAACCATAGAAATATTATCATGAGTAGAAAGTTCTTCTTCAACACTTTCAGGAGTAACATTTCCCCATATTCCCCAATCATCAAATCTTTTTGGAATAAGCCATAAAGGTTCCGCACCTGAAATAATCATGCCTGTTAAGATTGAACGATGACAATTACGGTTAGTTAAAATTCTCTGTCCTTGTTTAGTTAATCCCATTGCAAGTGCCAAGTTTCCGGCTGTTGAACCGTTGAGCAAAAAGAAAGTTTTTTTAGCACCAAAAGCTTTTGCCGCAAGTTCTTGTGCTTCTTTTATAGGTCCTGTTGCCGGATGAAGAGTACCCAAATTATCAAATTCGTCAGTTGTATCAATGGAAAGAGCCTTCGCCCCGATTAATTTTTTAAAATCAGGCAAAGTTCCATTCCCCTTTGTATGACCTGGAATATGAAACTGATAAGTAGGGTTTTCATATGCTTGTTTTAATGCATCTACAATTGGGGCTTTAACTTTAACAGATTTATTATTCTTTGTTACATTTGTCATAATGAAAATATACTATAAAAAAATCATGAAAATCAATAGTTTTGTGATATATTAATATTTGTGAACAGATTTTTTGGAATTGTACTATTTTTACTAATCTTCACTCTATGTGGTAATGGTGTTTGGGCAATAAACCAACAGCAGGATACTTTTTTGCCGGAAGAAATTCGTCTTGAGCCTCAATCAACAAATTTATTTAAAACCAATACTCCCCAAACAAATAGTGATACTAAAGATAATATTACAAATACCAAAGAAGACGTTGACTTGGATGAAATTGAAGATGAATTGCCGGAAAACAACAACGAAGTTCAATCAAACCTAAAACCAAAGTCAGTAGCACCGGAACCGCATAAAGAATTAGATGGAAATTTAGAAGCAGAATACACTTTTTTTAGTAATTTTGATTTAGATAAAAATAATGATAACAAAATAGATGAAGATACCTTACTTGGTAAAATGATATCAAGAGATATAATTCGAACAGATGTTCCATCTTATTTATTAAGAGAAGAGTTAACTTTCCGTCCACAAAAAGGTCCAATAAGTAAAATCCAATACTATGGAGCATTCAATGGTCACATTTCATCAAATTGGAATGAGGATAATTACACTTCAACTTCTTATAATTTTAATGTTCTTCAAATTGGTGCAATCGGAAAATTAAGAAATACAAAAACCGATTTCAAAGTTCTTGTGAACCCTAGAGGAGTTCATGGACGCTCATATATGCAAAATTTTATAGCAGATGCATACTTGATTAACAGCTCAATTCCACATCACAAATTGGTTATTGGTTATTCAAGAAATCAAATCGGCAAAGAAGGGGGCTCAAGCTCCTATATATTACCATTCGTTATGCGCTCCCAAATATCAAGGAATTTTGGTTCTACAAGAGCACTTGGAGTAAGATTAATAGGCAGTTATGACTTAATTGATTATAATATAGCTTTTAACAGTTCCGACAGATTTTTTCAAAGCTGGTTTGCAGGCCCCGAATTCACAGGATGGGTTGACTTAAAGCCACTTGGTAAAACAGACGGACGTTACGGTAAGTTGATTATTGGCGGAGGTTTAAATGCCGGACACAACCACACAAACTATACGGTCGGAAGTTTATATTTAGGCTATAAATACAAAAAATTATGGTCGAGTTTTGAATTTGCAGCAGCAGACGGCTACAACGGTAGCTACGTAGTAGATAAAAAGGCTACAGGGTTTTATGGTACTGTAGGATATAAAATTCACCCTCGATTACAGATTATCGGAAGATATGACCAGTTTGACCCCAATCGTGACGTTAGTGGAGATATGAGAAGAGAGTATACTGCAGGTATTAACTATTTTATAAAAGGACAAGCTTTACGCTTGATTTTAAATTATATTTTCTGCCAAAATCAAAATACAGAAGATAGTCACAGATTTTTAATCGGAACACAAATATTGTTATAATTTAAGGGGAAAAAGATGGAAAAAATAACACCAAACGCCAAACAGCAGGAATGTATTGATAACATTAACGGGAAAATTATGGTTCTGGCAGGCCCTGGAACCGGTAAAACATTTACTGTTATCCAAAGAATAAAATCAATGCTTGAACGAGGAATAAAACCGGAAACAATATTGTGCCTTACATTTTCCGATGCAGCCGCCGGAGAAATGAGAGAACGCCTTATTCGAGAAATGGGAGTTCTTGCATCATCTGTTGACATTTTTACTTACCACTCATTTTGTAATGACATCATTAAGCAAAACCCAATGCAATTTAACTTATCGGCAAATGTTAAACTTATTTCTGATACAAATGCCATCCAACTAATGAAAGAAGTTATTGACGAAGTAAAACCGGAATATTTCGTAGCCCCACGAGCGGATAAATATCATTTTGTAAAAGATTTTTTGAATTATGTTCCGAAACTAAAATCCCTAAGAATTGATAAAGACAATTACCTTTCAAATATTGAAAAAAATCCATCGCTGATGCCGCGTATAAAAGAATTGGAAAGTGAAATTTACGAACGCGAGCAACAAGGAAAAACTCAAAACAAAACAAGATATGGTGAAATAGAAAAAATCAAAATCAATATAGAAAAAGCTAAAGAATTATGGAATATTTATGAGGTATATTCTGACAAAATGTTCCAAAATAATTACATTGATTTTTCCGATATGATTAACTTTGTGCTTGACCAATTTGAATCTGATACAACATTTTTAAGGGAAGTTGCAGGTAAATACAAATATTTTCTTGTTGACGAATATCAAGACACAAATGCTCTTCAAAACGCCATTATTTTTAATTTGTTAAACGGAGTTGATGAAAAAAATATCTTTGTTGTTGGAGATGATGACCAAATTATCTACGGATTTCAAGGTGCCAAAAGTGATAACTTAGAAAACTTCTTAACCAAATATCCTGATACAAAAGTTATATGCCTTGAAGAAAATAACCGTTCTGCCCAAAACATTCTTGATTTAAGCTACGCTATTATTTCTCAAGATGAAACAAGACTTGAAAATAATGAACTTTTCAAAAGTTATAATATTTCAAAAAAATTAACGGCAAAAAATCAAAAAGTTATCAACAAAGAAAGAAAAATTCGTCGTTGGCAATTTGGTGATTTAATTCAAGAATATAATCACATAGTAGACGATATAGAAACACTCATTAAAAATAATTGTCCTAAAAATGATGACGGAGAAAATCAACTTTCACAAATTGCAATTATTTCTAAAAAAAGAGCAGAACTTTCCGCTTTTGCAGAGCTACTCGAAGGTAGAAATATTCCATATCAAATAGACGAAGGAAAAAGTATCTTTGAAATTCGTGCCTCAATTTTAATCTATTTTTATATGAAAGCTCTATTTAATCCTGTTTTACATAGTGATAAACTGTTTGGCTTGCTCCTTGCAGAACCGTTTAATATTGACTATGAAGATTATCGAACTTTATTTAGAGAAAGCAAGATTAACAAAAAAGATTTCATAACCAATATGCGCCATATCGATAAGTGGAAAGATAGCCAAAAAATTAAAGATTTTTTACTTACATTCGATTTTTTAAGAGAGTTTGCAGAAACAAATAACTTAAGAAAAACTCTTATTGAATTAATTAATAGGACAGGAATGCTTGAATTCTTTATGAAATCAGAACAAAACAAGTCTGAAAATATAATGGGGATAAAAAAGATATTAGATGAAGCAAACGAATTATCAATGTCAAACCCGACAGTCGGACTTTCTGATTTTATCGAGTATTTAGACTCTACACTATCCAACGAAATTGATATTACAATAGACAAAAATTCTATGACACGCAATGCAGTACAACTTGTGACATACCACGGTTCAAAAGGTCGAGAGTTTGAATATGTATACCTTCCAAACCTAACTTCACGAGTATGGGAAGATTTTAGAATGCCCGGGGAATACAAATTCATTACAGACATTCCTCTTTCAAAAGAAGAAGCACAAGTAAAAAAAGACACCGAGTTGTTGAAACTGCTTTTTGTTGGAATAACTAGAGCAAAATATGGACTTACGCTATCTTTTGCTGATAATGACGGCGATAAAGCCCAGCAAATAACTAAATTTTTAACCCCTGTGAATAATTTTGGATTTGAAAACGCGCAATTTGAATATAATGATGAAGAATTTAATAATGAATTTATAAAATCCATTTCACGCGAAACTTTTGATAACAGGAAAGCCCTTGAAAGTGAAATTAAGGAACAAATCAAAAAAATAATACTAAGCCCATCAAGATTAAACGATTACATAAAATGCCCAAGAAGATTTTTCTACATAAAGGTTATGGGAATAGATATTGAGGACAAAGAATGGGATAATGCAAACTTTGGTACTGCAATGCACGCTGTTTTTGAAAACGCAGTGAGAGTTGCCAAGAAAAACGGGGCTTACCCGACTTACGAAGAAACGCTAAACTTGTTCAAAAAACTAATAAATGAAACCGCATTTTCTACAGAAGCCAAAAAAGAAATGTTCATAAAACGCGGAGAAAATGCTCTTAAAGATTACTATCCTCATTTTGTAGAAATACCTTACGAAAGAATTGAGAATATAGAGCTTTCATTAGATGCCGTTCCTGTTGGGGAAGATTTTATTTCAGGAAAAATCGATAGAATAGAAGTTAACAAAGATGGTACCTATGAACTTTATGACTACAAAACAGGTAAACCTGTTAATGAAAAAAAAGTTGCACCTAACGAAGAAAAAGAAGGCTATTATAACCAACTTTGTTTCTATAAGTATGCTTTTGAAAAATTGACAGGTAAAAAAGTTGTTAAAACAGGTCTAATATATGTAGAAAATCATCAAAAAAATGTCTATAAAGAATTAACTTGCGAAGATACAAAATATATCGAAAATAAAATAAAAGAAGTTTACAAAAACATAAAAGATTTGAAATTTGACGGCACTTGTAACGAAAAGAATGACACTTGTAAATATTGCGAATACAAACAGCTCTGCCATCTTGAAATCTTATAGCAAAAGACACTTGAAATTAAAATCAGACTTTTTGGTGAAGAAAATTATGATACACTTTTTGGCGAATGAATTTTTTTCAACAAAATAGCTGCTTGAGCTT
>SAMEA3663006__coassemble_1020_pt1 | contig 9282 bp, 11 predicted proteins | sample SAMEA3663006__metabat2_low_PE_025 | metagenome-assembled genome bin SAMEA3663006 (sample SAMEA3663006) | pig gut metagenome | biome: pig gut; feature: pig-associated habitat; material: faeces | place: France | collected 2012
GTTCTCGGGCAATGTGGTAAGTTCGTTATAGATGATGACGCCAGCACAATCCGCTTGCCGTTAGTCATAAACATTAACGGTCTTTCTGACCTCAATAATTGCGGCGTCATCAAGGCGCAGTCGTTGCCGAATATTACGGCTACTTGGGGGAGTGCTTACGAAGAAAGCAATAAAGGTTGGACATCATCCGGCGCGGTTTCATCCTCAATACAATCTGGGCACTGGATGGAAATACCGGGGACTTCTGCTGTAAATTATGTTCGAAGAAATTTCAACGCAAACTATTCAAACGGTACTTACAAAGATGGCGCACCGGTACAACAAGAGGCTATTCAATACCCTTACGCAATTTGCGTAAATACAGGTATAGAAGAGGCAGAACGCCCTATAAACGACTACACGGTTAACAATCCTTACTCATACGGTATGAACCAGTATTGCCAAGGAGCTATGAACAATAATTCTTGGCTTAAGTCTGATGGACAATGGAATTCCGGAACAGTTTACACAGGGCTTTACGCGTGGTGTTTAGCGCAATTGACTGCAGGTGTGGACGGTTTTAAGGCAAGTACTGATACTTACGGAGATTACGACTTTGTTATCAATACTGCTGAACAAACGTTTAGATTACCGGTAAGCAACGGAAGTCAAGGGAGCGGGAGCCTTTACTACTACTGCGGCGATACTCTCCAAAACGTTGACTTAATCAACATTGCAAGAATGCAAGAAACTATACCATCTCAAGCCGCGCATGCTGCTATGCCTTCTAATCGATATATTAATTTAACGCCGGGAGCTAATGGAACAAGTTATATTGCGCCAGCGGATGGGTGGATAGCATTTGCAAAAAAACTCACGGCAACCGGGCAATTTGTTTGTTTATCAAATAACACTATAGATATGTCAACTATGGGGTGTAATGCAACTGATGGTTCTGGTGGAAATACTTCTTGTTTTATTCCTTGCAAAAAAGGTGACGAGGTGGTTACTTGGTATTCTGCTGGTGGAGATGTTCTAACCTTAAGGTTTATTTATGCGGAAGGGGTACAATAATGTTTATAGCAAAAAATAAAGATTTAATAGTTTTGGCAAAAGATACAAGAAAAGAACTTGAAAAGGCGCTAATTTGTATAAATTACGACACAATAGAAGAAACTGACGAAGACTACACTTTATACAACGGTATGTATGTCACAGCTGAGAAAAAAGCAGAACAAGAGCGTGAACGTTTAGATATGCTATTTATGACAGGTTCAGACGTTGAACGTGCTATCTACAAGGTTAAAGGGATGGACTTTGACGATATTTTGAAGATGGTGGCGGAGGTTCCGACAATAGACGTGAAAGCCTTAGGTATAGAATTTCGTGCCAATAATTTCTACCGTGGAAATCCGTATATTTCGCAGGTCGGAGCTCTCCTCGGGTTCACTTCCGACCAGATGGACAAGTTCTTTGAAACAAAAGACTACAAAGAATTGTTACCCGCCGAGGAAACGGATTCCGGAGCTGTCGATACAGGGGATGAAACCACATCCTCCGCCGACATAAAAGACGAGAACGGTTCCGGAGATGAGGCGAAGGATGAGGGAACAGACGAGGACACCTCGGAAACTGAACAAGCGTAATCGCCTTGTCGAAAGGGCAAGGTTCAAATTTGTGAGGGACGAACTGCCCTTCACAGTTTGCGGAAAATAGCTCATGTACCACGTTGTACAAGGAGTAACGAGAATGTCTAAACAAGGCGCTCTCTGATGAAAAATTTTTGAAAAGTGAACTAACAAAACAGGAGGTAAAAGATTATGAAATGGTATGAAGTAATTTTGAACTACTTAACACAAGAAAGCACCTACACAGGGCTTTTGGCGATTGTGACTGCATTCGGTATCGCGTTAAAACCCGAACTATCTCAGGCAATAATCACGTTTGCTCTGGGAACATTCGGGCTTATTAAGGTTATTGTTAACGAAAAGGCGAATAAGTAATGTTTGACTTTGCGGACTCAATTAAGGCGGTTGGTGAGGCTTTTACAAGCCTCTTCAACTATTGCCAAACAAACACTGAACACCAGTCCGAAACACAGATTGTAAAGGACAAAAGGCGCTTAAAAAAAGCTACGAACGTTGCGCAACAGATTTTTACGATAAGCGACAAGTACCAACAGGATTATACCTTGCATGATAGAAAAACTTACCAACGCCTACGCGCTAAGTTCGATAAAGAGGATTAAATAAAGGTTTATGGACGTAAATTTTACAAGTTTTAATAAAGCTATAGGCTATAACTGCAGCAATCGAGAAAAACCGTTTTATTTGCTCGAGCAAATTATTGTAATCGTGACGTATGCGAATAACAAACGAAAATATTTCAAGCTGGATGACAGAAATTTTACATCTGACGGATGTACTTTGTGGAAAATCTTTTGGCTAATTCTTGGATGTCCTCATAAGCCTGAATACTTGTCTGCAAGCATTATTCACGATTGGATACTTGAACATCCGGAAATAGTAAACCATAACCGTAAATTTTCAAGCCGAATATTTAAGGCAGTGTTGCTTAAAACCGGAGTTAATCCCATCAAAGCGCAAATAATGTACCTTGCTGTTGAATTCTGGCAATGGCTGACGAATTTATGGAGGAAAAAGTGGAAGAACTAAGCTTGTATGCCCCATTGGCGGTATATGTTATAACATTATTAATACAGTTAAAAATCTTTGCGAGGGAAGAGGAGTTAACAAAGCTAGAGGCTAAGCTTATGACTTATATGGCAGAGAATTTTGTTCGGGAAGAGAATTACCGAGATAACCATAAGGCGCTACAAGACCAAATGGCACAAATCCACAATGACGTATCTGATGTAAAGAACCTTTTAATCGGAATAATTAACGCAAATAACCAAAGGAATTAAAAAATATATGAAACGTATAATAATACACTGGACAGCTGGCACAAACAAGCCTTGCGGTGAAGATTTTAAACATTACCATTATTTGATTACTGGAGCCGGAGAAGTTCGTTCCGGAGAATTCAAACCGGAAGATAATGAGAATTGTTCTGATGGTAAATATGCAGCCCATACAGGTGGCGGTAATACCGGAAGTATCGGAATTTCTATGTGTGGTATGGCAGGCTTTAACAAGCGTAAAGAGTCTACCAAATACCCATTAACCAAAATCCAGTGTGAAAGAATGTTTAAGCTTTGTGCCGAACTCTGCAAAAAGTACAATATACCTATAACGCCTGATACCGTTATGACTCATTACGAGTTTGGTAAGAAACACCCTAAGAAAACAAGCTACGGCAAAATAGACATAACCTTTTTACATCCTTGGGAAAACCTTACCGCCGCACAAATCGGCGACTTTATCCGAAATAAAGTTTTGTGGTATTGTTTAAGGCTTTGAGATATTGACAACTTAATAGACATAAAACAAATTTTAAGGCTCATAATGCAAAAAAAAAGTTGCCTAGAGAAGGCAACATTAAATAAACACGAGGATATTAAGAGAGAGAGTATAAAGTCTATTATTATTTGACCATTTAATTAAAGTCATTTGTTTGAAATTTATATTTTATTTATTTCCAATCTTTTAAATCTTTTTAAATCCCTTACATTTATATAAAGTTTTTTTGAATTTGAAAATTGACTTTTTTAAGTGTTATATTAAGAAATGTAAATCTGCTTTTTGCTTTATTATTTTTCATTCTCATCTATATGATTGAAATATAAATAAATCTTGTCATATTGAAATAAAGATGATATAATAAAAAATGTAGAGAAGAGAGAACAAGATAGGATAGTTATGGAATTTGATATTGAAGATTTTTTGAGAAAAGCCGTTGCAATTGGGGCATCCGATGTTCACTTAGCTGTTGGCGAGCACCCTACCGTTCGTAAAGATGGTCGTATTTTAAAAATAAACATGCCTGTATTAACAGATGATGATGTTGATAGAGCTTATGATGCTCTATTGCCAAGGTCAACTAAAGATACTATTGATAATGTTTACGACTTAGACTTCGCATATGAAATTCCTGGGGTTTCTCGTTTTAGGGTTAATTTGAGCCGTCAATTGGGTAAAAATAAGTTGGTTATAAGACTTATCCCTTATTATGTTCCTAAAATTAATGAATTAAATCTTCCTGCCTCTATTGAACAGTTCGCAAAACTTAATCATGGCTTGGTTTTAATTACAGGTCCTACGGGTGCCGGAAAATCTACAACAATTGCTTCCTTAATTGATTATATTAATACCAATTATCCAAAGCATATTATTACTATTGAAGATCCTATCGAATTTATTTTTAACAATAAAAAATGTATTATTTCTCAACGTCAAATCCTTGTTGATACCGCATCTTTCCCAGATGGTGTTAAATTTGCGTTAAGACAAGATCCTGATGTTATATTTATTGGTGAAATTAGAGATAGAGAAACTATTACTGCTGCTTTAAAGGCTGCTGAAACCGGGCACTTAGTTTTTGCAACAATCCACACTAATGATGCTGTTCAAACTATTAACAGAATTATCAACATGTACGAACCGTCTGATAGAGAAGTTGTTCGTCATCAATTGGCAGCATTGATTAAAGGTACCGTTTCTCAAAAGTTAGTTCCGTTAAATTCAGGTGCTGGCAGACGTCCGGCATGTGAAGTATTAGTAGTTACCTCAACCGTTAAAGACTTTATTGAAAAGGATGAACTTGATAATATTTATGATTTAGTTAAAAAAGGTTCATTCAATTCAATGATTACTATGAATATGTCTTTATACAGCTTATATGCTAACGGATATATTTCAGAAGAAGTTGCTATGGAATATTCTGATGATAAAGTTGAACTTCAACAAATGCTAAAAGGTGTTTATAGTGGCGCTAATGTAAGTACGGAAGAATTTTAATGGAAACCTTTGTCACTGATGCTATTAATTTGAAGTCTTATAATTTGAGTGAGGCTGATAAGATAATGGTTATGTATTCGCGTGATAAGGGGTTGATTAAAGGGGTCGCTAAAGGTGTTAAAAAGCCGAAGAGTAAATTGGGCGCAAGAATGGATTTACTTGTTGCCAATCGTTTGATGTTGCACAAAGGTCGTAATTTGGATACAATATCACAGGCGGAAGCTTTAAATACTTTTTCAAAAACTCGTACCAATATGGACAAGATTTTTTATTCAATGTATGTTTCCGAGGTCGTAAATAATTTTGGAATAGAAGATGATCCATGTGCTGCGACTGTATTTGATTTGTTATATGATGCTTTGACAACTATTTCAAGAGCTGATTCAAAAATAGAAATTTTAGTTGCAGTATTGAAATTTCAATTGAAAATGATGAGGATATCCGGTTTTTCTTTGGAGTTGGATAAGTGTTTATGCTGTGGTCAGCCCATAGAATCTGAAAATATGTTCTTTTCAGGACACTTGGGTGGTGTTGTATGTAAAGAGTGTAATTCTCATTATGCACTAAGTGATGTTATGCACTATAAACTTCGAAATTTTTTATCTGTTTTAGCAAATACTGAATTTGACGAAAAATCTGAATATGAAGAAAAGGCTACCGAAAAGGTTTGTATGGTTTGTTTTGAGTTAATGAAATCTTATATAAAAGCTCATTCTTCAAGAAAATTTCATTCAACCGATATTCTTCAAGAAGTATGTTAGTTGTTTTTAGTATGGTTCGCCCACAGTGATTCTACGTTTTAAATAATCCATATTCTCGTTTGTTAATATCCATTCTGTACAACCATAACCGTTTAAAAGCGAAGAATTTCCTCCTATATCACATGATTTATATTCTCCTGGGGTTTTTGTTTGATTGTATGTTGTAACACGTCCGTCTTCTAGAACCTGAAACCAGAAAAAATCAACGCCTAATTGATTTGGTTTACTTCTGCCATTTATATCTATTCCAAATTGTGTTGCAAATCGCGGTGGTGTAGAATTGTAATCCAATCCACTAAGAACCCAAAAAGTTGATCCGTCCGCAAGAATACCTGTTACCATATTACCATAATCATCCCAATTCCCAATATTTTTACCTACTAGGTTTTTATAATCATTACCAAAACAAATTTTATCTGTATCACATCTTTTTATTGTTTTCATGTATTTGGTAAGTTCTTGAAATAATATTTCAGAATTTTCACCGTCCGTTTTATTTTCGTCAATTAGAGTTGATAAATCCGGATATTCATTATGCATCATCATGAAAGCTTGTGAAAATTCGCTATAGGCCTTTTTAACTGCTGTAACAGTTTGTTTTTCTTGAAATTTGTTTATTAATGTTGGAAGAGTCATTGCTGCGACAACCCCAATTATTCCAAGTGTAATTAATACTTCAGCAAGTGTAAAAGCGTTCTTCATAATCCAATTAATCCTCAAGGTTCACAATGTTAATACTAATATCGTTAATTATAATAAACTATGTTAATACTAATGTCAAGGTATTAATAAAATGATATTAATATTGTGGTTAAATATGAATATTAATGAGAAAGTTGCAGAACGAATAAAATTATTAAGAAAAGAACATAAGCTTACGGCTGAAAAATTAGCTTGGTATTCAGAATTGTCGAAGAGTTGTGTTACATATGCAGAAAAAGCACAGCGAGATATAAAAATGTCTACAATTGAGGCAATTTGTAAGGGATTTAATATTTCAATTGCTGAGTTCTTTTCTACATTTAATTAGAAGTTTTTTTGCTTAAAACGAGGGCATTGGAGATTGCAATACCGCCTTTAAACGCAGGATTATTTACTACCTGCCCGTTTACATACATTACGGTTGAACCTCCGCCGTCCAAATTCATTGCATTAATGCAACCGGCTTTTTTCATAAAGTTTGCCAATTGCATTAGGGTCATGCCTACTGAACTGCCTTCTCTTCCGTCTACGGCAACCATTATCAGGTTTCCGTCTGCGGTGTAGCCGATTGCACTTCTTGGATTTTTACCTCCAATTGAGCTAAGTTTTTGAGCCGTCATATCTACAAAAGTTTCGCCATCTTTAACTAGGTATGGTCCTCCACTTATTATGTGTTTTACTTTTTTCCATTCTGGGGTTGTTCCAAGTGATACTTCAATTGTTTTTTCCCCATATACATCTTTAAGTATGTTTTGCGGTCCAACTATTACGTAACCATTTTCAGGTATGCTAAGAGGATTGGCTGAAACTTTTACAATTTCTCCATCTTTTATTGCTACCTGCATTCCGTATTTTGGAGAAGCTGGAGCTGTTTTTCCCCATTCGTTTGTATATGCTAATATGTGTGTTGAAAGCATCCTTGGTTGGTTAATATTGTCGATTTTAATTGTTTTATTGCCGACTTTAAAGAATGAATTCATTTGAATACGCCCCATTTCAAAACCAGTGTCTGTAATTCCCATTGCGACTCTGTCGAAAACGGGGCCGGTATATAATTTACCGTCAATCATTAATGTACCAAGCGGCACACCTGTTTGAGGTTTGAAAAAGGTGCCGTTAAGTGCAACAATTGAATCAGTGTTTTTAGCAATTGTTGTAATTGTTCTTCTGCTATGTAAGTTCGAAGATGTTGATGAAAGTGCCGGTTTTATCTCAAAATCTGCTGCTAATTTTCTATCTATTTCTACTAGGTTTATTCTAACCGGTTTCCCGTCGTAATATCGAACAATTTTTACGTGTTTTACGCCATCTGTAATGGTTCGGATTGAAGAATTTTTATATTTTTCTTTTATTTGTTTGTCAAAGTTTTGTTTACGAACTTCTGGTGAAATTTCGTTCATAATATTGTTATAAATTTGAGGTTTATCAATAGTAATTGTTGGTGTTGTTGCGTGAACAATACGTGCATCATTTGCTAAAATAGGTGGATTGAAAAATAACGGCAAAAAGATAATAAAAGCTCCCAAAATGGTCAAATCTGTGACCAGTGCCGTTGTTGTTTTAATATTCCCTGTATAGAGATCTAGAGTATCCATGGCGTCACCTTTAATCTTTAAGTAACCGGATACCTTTTTTATTTTAGAGTGGGGTGGGGAATAACACTCATCGGAAACCTAAAAAACAATTTTAGGGACTTCCTACTACTATTGTAACATAAGTTTACAAAAACTTCAAGCTTATATATTATATAGCTTTAACAAAACTAAATAGTGGTATTGTTACACTATTTAAAATGATTCCAATAATTGCTAGTCAATGTTTACAGGTTCTCGTTGTATTTTGTCAATAGCTTCTCTTGCTGTAAATACAAGTGCTTCCGGAACGTTAGAGATTGTTGTAAATTGTCTTAAGACATCAACAACACGTTTAAATGCTCTTACAATATCTCCTTCCCCCATTTCAACTTGCCCTGTTATATCGTCCCATTCGGAACCTTCAACCCAAAGTTCTATTAGGGATGAAAAATATGGATTAATATAACAAGGAGCTTCTACAAGATAATTATTTTGTGTTTTTTCTAACTTCCTTTTTATGTTTCTAATTAGGTTCAAAGTTTTTCTTATCGGTTCAGAAAAAGGGATGTATGGTATATCTATCCTTAAGTCTTCCGTTGTTATTGCACAAATTACTCCCGCCAGTTGTGAAGGTGTAAGATTTTCAAGCACATGAGAATTTACTATTTCCGAAATAAACAACTCGTTTTCAGAGCGAATTTGTGATGTCATCACTCCTTTGTCTGTTGGGTAATCATCTTTTAGGTATCCGTATTCGTTAAGCACACTTCTGTGGGCTAAAAACTTGTTCCAGAATATATCTCTTTGACGTTCGATTTCTTTTTCCAGTTTGTTCTTTCTTGAATATATGCGTTGTAAAACTTCAACATTTTTTGAGTGTTTTTTGTAAAGCTTACAAGTATCACATTGAAATGTGTGCATTTGACTAAGCATTGCCTTGGTTTCTTTCCCAAACTTAATAGCTTCCGGTGATAATGGTCTATTTTTTGATTTTTCTTGTTTGCAAATCTTTTTGTATGTTTGTCTGTTCTGGACATATAGGTGACGAAGCTTGTCGTAATTGTGTAAATCTTCGTCTACTCTTTTAAATGGACAAACAAAAGTTCTTTCTTTTATTTCTGCGTCATATGATTTGTCAAGCGCCAATAATGGTTTTAAGCGGGAACCTGATGAGAAATATCCAAAACTTTTTAAGATAAGTTCTTTTGCTTCTTCTAGTGAAAATCGTTGGAGTAGATTTAGAACCATTGAATAACTAGGCGAAAATCTGCTCTCAAGGGGGGTGGCATCACTAAGTACTAGTTCTGCAACTTCTTCCGGTGTTTGAAACATTGTTCCAACTACTGT
>SAMEA3663006__coassemble_1032_pt1 | contig 9216 bp, 9 predicted proteins | sample SAMEA3663006__metabat2_low_PE_025 | metagenome-assembled genome bin SAMEA3663006 (sample SAMEA3663006) | pig gut metagenome | biome: pig gut; feature: pig-associated habitat; material: faeces | place: France | collected 2012
AAAATGATGCTTAGGAATTAATTGATCTTTTTAAAGAAAAATGGAATATTACATTCTATTTACATAAAAAAGGTAAAAATCAATTTAATATACGGGCTTATTCTAGTAATGCTCTAAAATTTTTAAAATTAATTGCTCCTTATATGCATCCCGATCTGGCTTATAAAAATATATTTTTTGATAAAAATAATTTACATTTATCCATGTGTGTTGTCTACTAATAGTAGGACAAAAACGATGCAAGTAAAAAACATAAGTCAAAGCACCCCAAACTTTACAGGTTTGCTAAATAACAAGCTTGTACTAAAAGGTTTAAAAAATGTTTCTGAGCACGGAACATCTTTTACAGCCGGAACTTCGCTTGCACTATCGTTGGGCTTAAGACCATACGCAATAATGTCCACCCCAAACGTTGAAAAAGAAAACAAACAGTATGCTTGCGCTAATTCAATTTGTTCTGGACTCGTAAAATTCGGGATAGTTGAATCTGTTGCAATCCCAATTGAAAATTCAGTAAAAAAAATTGATAAAAATGCTTGGAAATATCTAAAGCCTGAAACAATTAGTAACTTAAGAGTTTCAACGAAAAAACTTACCGAAAGTGAAGGCTATCAATTTTCAACACAAATGATAAAACTCGGGACAGGGTTTATCACGGCAATACCAAAATCTATGCTAACTATAGCCCTAATCCCAATTGTTATGGATAAAATTTTCAAATTAAAACCTAAAACCGAAACACAGCCTGCAACATCTATACTACCTTCCCCTAAAACTCCAAATATTGAACATTTTATGTCAGGTAAAACTCCAACCTTCAAAGGAAAAGTCACTGAAACACTTGCTAAAGGTATTGGGAAAATTATTGACAACAAGCATTACCAAAATTTTGCAGTCAAACACCAAAATCAAAACAAAGATATTGCAAAACACATTACCGCTGCAACAGATGTTTTGTTAACTGCAACTTCTGCATACCAAACAAACAAAAGTTCAAAGATAAAAGAAAATCGAAAAAAGGCGCTTATTTACAACAACGTAATTTCAACAGCCATAACATTATTAGGCGGATACAGCTTAGATAACTTTGTTAAAAAGAAAACGAACGGTGTTCTAAATAAATTCCAAGAAATAAACAAAGCCGATGCAAACCTCCACAAATACATTGAAGGGATTAATATAGTCCGCCCTGCAATAATATTTGCAGGAATATATTATGGAATTTTGCCTATATTTTCAACATTTATCGCCGAAAAAGTCGATAAATTTATAAACATGCAAAATACCAAATCTTAATTCATAGGTAGCTCTTCCACTCATGGGGTATACAATTGGGAAAACCGCGATTAACCGAACCAGTTATTGCCTTTGAAAATATTCATCGTCCAACCACCGGAACTATTAATTGTTGCACTGTTCCAAGGTCGCATACCCATCATAGAATCCCAAGGACTTGCTCCGAACCAACCACTATGGTGTCCACAGCAACCATGATTACCAAAAAGAGAATCCATTTGATATGTCCACAAACTTGCTTGTGTCGTATTAGCTAACGCTTTTTGAGCATCATCACCAGCCGCACTTTTAGCAAAATATCCAAGGTTACTGCCGGTTATATCTCTTAACTCAGCTGCGTTTTGAGTCGCTGCAGCATTTCCAAACAAGTTTATCCCAGCCGTTGACACCTTTTGTCCTAAGGTTTCGCCAGCCTTTTTCGGACGCAACAAATCAACACCAAATTGCAAACCGTCATTCAAAAAACTTAAATTTTTATTCAAATTTGCAAAATTCACCATATATTCACTCTCCATTTATATATCTCATATATATAAAGTATAACCACCGCAAAATATTGCTAAATTTTTGATTAAATATAAAGTTTTGTAACAAGATACTTATAAAACCTAAAGTTTTCACTTCAACGTACCGATAAATATTAAGTAAGGAATTCATAAAGGGATACAGTTAATGGCAATAAGTGTTTATGAACAACTGAATAATATGGGATTAAGCATTGATAGAAAAACCATCCAACAGGTTTCTAAATCTATATTGCAACGTGCTGAACAAAAAAATTCCCAATACAATGTTGAAAGTGCAAAAAACTACTTTCAGCAAAGAGAACTTGGCTTGAGCCTTTATGATGGTAAAGTTAACACTGATGTAGCAAAACAAATTGCCCTAAACAATTCCGGTTTGCAGGTTCAACTAAACCAAAACACAATGGCTTCTATCCAATATCTAAATGCAGTAGCATCAAACCAACAAAATACGAAAGCAAACATAACAATAGCTGTAAATGAAATTACCGCAAAAGAACAACCGGCTCAAAATACAGTTATAAATGGTATAACAACTCAAGAAACCGCAAAAGATAAAAATGGTTCAAATCCGTTTTATCACGGAGAACTTCTTGCCAAAGGCACTAAACAAAAAGACGACAACGATGATGGAAATAAAGCTATAACAAGCAGTATTTTCATCTAATCAACAATATCATCAACACCTTCTTCTTGAGAGTGTTCCGTAAATTTTACATCCTCACTACTATTAATACTTCTTTGTAATGATTCCTCGTGTTTTTTCCTTAATAATTTTTGAGCGTTCAAGAGTTCTTCTTGCTTTTTCGCTTCAATCTTTTTGGCATTAATAACATTTGCAACATTCATCATTGCAAGCGAGTTTAAAGTAGCCCTAAGAACAGCACTCCTATCCATATATTTTTCATGACCTTGAGCTTGTTCTTCATCCTCAGCCTGTTGTTGCGCGAAATATTCTCCGCCCTGCCCCATTTTATCATCTTGGGTTCTTGCAGCGGTACCAGAAATATCACCGCTTTTAAAATTAAAAGCGCCGCCGATTCCGAAAAATCCTGCTGATCTGTTATCGACCATGATTCTTTAACCTCGTTTTGGAAGTTTTACAGTAAAACTTCCCCTTATACTTTCTACCTACGTGTTCAGTATAGAAAATTTAATGATATTTTAAATCCCCTAAATAAATTATTTTGCTATATCTTTAATAAAAATTTACAAAAAAATAGGATAAGAATTTAACTCTTACCCTATCTTTCTTTTAGCTTTAAATCAGCAATTAACCTTTGATTTGGCTCATAACTTCGTCAGCGAAGTTTTCTTGTTTCTTTTCCAAACCTTCACCAAGCATATATCTTGTGAATGATTTAATAGTCAATTTACCTTCAATCAACTGACCAACAGTAACGTCAGGATTTTTGATGAATGGTTGTTCCAAAAGACATCTGTGTGACATCAATTTGTTTACACGACCTTCAACAATTTTAGCCCTGATAGCTTCAGGTTTCTTTTGAAGATCTTCTTTACCCATTTCAACTTCTGTTTCGTGATCGATTACTGATTGAGGAATTTCATCTCTTGAAATAAATTCTGGAGCACTTGATGCAATGTGAAGACAAATATCATTCATCAATTCAGCATCTTTGTTATCTGTTTCAATCAATACACCGATTTTACCGTTGTGGATGTATGTTGCTGTATTACCTTCATAACGAACAAATCTTCTGAAAGTAATTTTTTCACCGATTGATGCAATTTTTTCTTTAATGATATCTGCAACAGTTTTATTGCATTTAGGGCAAGTAGAAGCCAAGAAAGCGTCAACGTCAGCAGGATTACCTTTAGCAACACCTTCAGCTAAGCAATTAGCCAATTCTTTGAATTCTTCATTCTTAGCAACGAAGTCTGTTTCACAGTTAACTTCAACCATAGCTCCGCAATCATCCAAAATAGCAGATGCAACCAAGCCTTCAGCAGCAATTCTGCCCATTTTCTTATCAGCTGATGCCATACCTTTTTGACGAAGAACTTCAATAGCTTTTTCCATATCACCGTCAGTTTCAACTAATGCTTTTTTAGCATCCATCATACCTGCACCGGTTTTATCACGAAGTTCTTTTACCATTTGAGCTGTAATATTCATTTAATCTCTCCTTTTTATGTATTTATAAAAGTTAGACGCTAAGTCTGATAATATTTAATTTTCAGTGCCTTAACGTCTAAACTTATATTTAAAGCTTATAAACTATGCTTCAGTTTTTTCTTCAACTTTTTCAGCTTCAACGCCGGCATCTTCAGCTTTAATTTCTTCAATTTTAGCTTTTTGATTAGCGTTGTTTTCTCTCAATTGTTTACCTTCCAAAACAGCGTCAGCCAATTTTGATGTAACCAATTTAATAGAACGAATAGCATCATCATTACCAGGGATAATGTAGTTGATACCATCCGGATTAGCATTTGTATCAGCCAAACAAACAACTGGGATACCCAATTTGTTAGCTTCTTGGATAGCGATAAGTTCTTTACCTTGATCGATAATGAAAATCAAATCAGGCAAACCTCTCATATCCTTGATACCGCCTAAAGTCTTGCTTAATTTGCCTAATTGTCTGTTTAATTGAGCAATTTCTTTCTTAGGTAATTTTTCAGCATGAACTGAACTGATGAATTCTTCTAATTCTTTCAATTTGTTAACTCTTGAACGAATAGTATCAAAGTTAGTCAACATACCGCCTAACCATCTTCTGTTAATGTAATAAGCACCTGCTCTTGTTGCTTCTTCAGCTACAACTTCAGCAGCTTGTTTTTTAGTACCAACAAACAAGATGTTTTTATTACGAGCAGCGAAATCTCTAACAACTGCGTATGCTTCGTCCAACAAATCAGAAGTTTTACGTAAATCGATTACATAAATTCCGTTTCTTGCACCGTAAATAAACGGTTTCATTTTAGGGTTCCATTTTTGTGTTTGGTGTCCGAAGTGAACGCCTGCTTCTAAAAGTTCAATCATTGATGCTACTGGCATCGGTTTTCTCCTTATATTATGTATTGTACTACGGGCTAAAAAGTTTCATCCGCTGATAGTTTAACTTATCGATATTACCATCAAATTATAAAATACGGACTAGGGCAAACCTATCAAACATATCTAGCCACCCTAAAACTAGCACAAACATAAATTTTCTGCAAATTATATATTGCTTTTTGTTACAAAAAACGCAAAAAATTTTATAAGAGCGTTTTATATACTTGAATAAAATTAAATCGTTTGTTATAATCGCCCCAAAAGGAGTTTTTATGGATAAAATTGAATTAAAAGAAATAAACACGACAATAGACAATAACAGCAAATTAAAAACAACCACAATAGTTTTTTCAGAAAACGAACACAAGAAAGAAATTGTTTTCAAAGGAGAAGGTGAAATCAAACTCGGGATTAAAGCCTAATCTTCAATATATTCATAATTCGGCTCATCATCTGTTGCTGTTTTAAACTTTAGCCAAAAAATATCATTGGGCTTAATATCTAACTCTTGACCTTCTTCTACATATGAAAGAGGAGAATTATCGTAGACATTTTTGGCAGATGATTTAAATCTGTTACCTTCTTCATTTTTTATTGCCCCTTGAACAGCATTTACACCAAGACTCAACCCCTTAACGAAGAAACTACCAACTGCAAGTGAAGTGCTTTTAGCAACTTCTTTTTTATCAATCTTCTGATAATATCTTCCGATATAATTCTTGTCAAAATTTCCGGAAATTCCGTGTCCGTCATCATACTTTTGAGCAATAAATGAAAATGTTGCATCTCGTTTTAAGCGTTTGGGAGAAACTACATCACTGACCGTACCGTTTATAACCGTACCAACAGGCAATGTCAAACCATCAGAAACCTTATATTCTTCAAGCAACTTAACAGTCATGGTATCTGTAGGAGTTTCTGTTGAAAAAGGAGTAACTGCACGCACGCACATCGTAGATGCTAACACCGAGGGCGCAAGCAACAACATACCCAAAAAGCACAAAAATATTCTCAACATAAAAGCTCCTTTATTAAATTTTTAAGCTATCTCAAAAATTCGCCGTTACGATTTCTTAAAATATTTGGCAAAGGCATAGCCGGATTGTATTTGTTAGTAGAATCCATTGTACTCAAATCAGTAACAGGAATTCCAGGCAAACGTTTTGCAAAAGGTCTTTGAGATTCAATAGTTGCAGGCTCCATTGAGTCAATCACGATATTAACAGGAGATTCTGTGACATTTTGGGGCATTTCTGTTTGTTTTGCAATAACATCCTTGAAATTCAAAACAAACATTTGCCCAGAATTAACATTAACAGGAGCACCAGAATTAACGGGAACAATCTGTCTATTATTTACATAACCTGCAAACGTACCATATGTTTGAGGTTCAAATTGAGCTTCTTCATTATGAATATTTATAAAACTGTATGGAACAAAAGCTAAAACACCATTTTGTATAACAACTTTTCCTTTTACGGTATAACCTTCAAACAGGACGATGTCATCCGTTACTTGAATGTTACTTCCAATCTTGACAGCTATTTCAGCCGGAGGATTAGAACTGTTAAATGGTGTAATCGCTGTAACAGGAACTGTTTTTGCCAATGCGGCAGTTCCTAATGAAAACATAAATATTGCAGCTAAACTTGTTATAAATTTTTTCATATCTTGCTCCATAAAGTTAATTATACTTGTATTTTAACATGTTAGTATATTTACGTCAATATGTACTGAATATATAACTTTCTATGTTCATTTTTTCTTCTTTTACATCAAAGAAGATTTGGTCTACTTCAAAGACATTGGTTTCTTCATTTCTTTTCCTTTTTTTGCGAAAAAAAAGGAAAAGAAACGCAAGCAAAGAAAAGGAAAACACGTGACCATAATGAACGAGTCATCAGAAACTACGTTTCCGAACCTTCCTTTTACTGTTTTCTACAAAACACGTCATCCTGAAAAGATTTAAAATCGAGCCGTTTTAACGGCGTAGATTTTATCTTATTCAGGATCTTGCCTACGTCAAACAGTTACGACACTCAAAGAACAATCCGACCACGATAAAATTCACCAGTGGCTAGATTCCGAAACAAGTTCGGAATGACTATATAACTTTTTACTGCTCTTTGAGCAGTCTGCGCTGCGTTATTATAATTAACTGTTTTTTAAATTTTCCAAATACTCTTTATTATAATCTAAAGTATCTGACGTTGCGACAATTGAATATATAGGTTTTCCTGCGAATATTTTCTGAGCAGCATTATATATATCATCTACGGTAATCTTATCTATCATATCCAAATACTGATTTTCTTTGGTAATTCCATAATAAGAACTTAAACCTTGTGACAACACTGCATTTTTGCCGTTTACTGATTCACAGGCTGATAAAATACTATTTTTTAATGATAATTTTGCACTATCCAACTCTTCCAGAGAAATTTTTTCATTTTTCAGTTTGTTTACATGCAAATTAAAACCATCTATAGATTTTTGTAAGTTATCATAACTTTTTTCACCGGTTTCCTTGTTATCTGTCGTAGTACCAATAATAAGACTGATTGCTGCAGTCGTACCATCGTTTTCTAACTGTGATCTCACTGAATAAGCCAACTTCTGTTTTTCTCGCAAATCATCAAATAGCCTTGATGTTGGTCCTCCGCCAAGAATTGTATTTAACAGTTCAATGGTCACTTGATCCTTCATGTTACCAACATCTTTAAATTTATATGCCGCTACAATTTTTGCCTGACTCTTATTGGCAACATCCTCTAACACTTTTGTTTGCTCTTGAGGTACAAAATTATCAAAACGAGTGTAACTAAAGCGCTTTACCGGTTTAAAGCCACTAATTTTTTGCAGAACTTCAGCCCCAACCCCATTTTCTAATGGAGCCGAAACCGTAAATGTCGCACCGGATTGAGTCATTATACGATTATAAAGGCTCTTTACATCATTTAGTGTCAATTTTTCCAAACCATCTAATACATCTTGTTTTTCAAAATATTTATCTTTAAATAATTGTGGGTTTAATTTATCCCAAGGTGTTTTTTCTGAGCGGTTTATACTATCGCGCAAATTCTTTTTAACTTTGTTGAATGTTGTTTCATCAAATCTTGGATTTTCAACAACTTCTTGTAATAAATCCAAAGCTTTATCTATATTTTTAGAATCACACTTCACCCACGCACCAATTGCATCAGTTCCTGAAGCGGAAGAAAACAAAGTGTTAATCCCATATTTTTCTTCATATTCTGCCAAGTCTGAATTATTTTTATACAGACTACCCTCACTAAGCAAAGCATCTAACGCCAAATATGTCGCCGGATTATCAACCTTTATCGAATTTGGCGCATAAGTATTGAAATTAATCGAAACAGCAGGAATTTTTGAATTATTTAAAACAACTCTATAATTATTTGGCAAGTCATATTGTTTTACATTGCTTAAATCAATTGCTTGCTTTTTTACAGTACCTGTAAATGAAACGGCATTTGTTTTTTGATAATTTGAGTTTATTTTATTTGCATTCGCCTCTGCCGGATGCAACACCGTTATAGCTACTTTTTGAGTATCAAAGTACTTTTTAGCGGTATTTTGAATATCTTGAGGAGTTATTGAGTCAATTATTTTTTCATAATCAACAACCGATTGCATATTATTTTCTAAAAGAGCTTCCCCAACTTGGTTATTTATAGCAGACGAATACTCAAAAGACTCTGCAAAATCCATCTTTAATTTATTTTTTAGAACATCCAGCTCTTCTTGACTAACCGGCTGGGATTTATATTTTGCGATTTGAGAATATATAGTCTTTAAAAGTTTTTCGGAATTTTCTTCGCTAACGTCTGCAGTCAACATAATAGCTCTGTTACCATCAGGTTTTGTTGAAACTTTTTCACTCGTAAGTCCAACGGCAGTATTTAGCGGGTCAAAAACACGATTAGCTTTACTAGAATTTACCATTAATGTCCCAAGCGCATCCAAACAAATTCTATCTTTAGTATTATTGTTTTCCGGTCCGACAAACCCCATTGTTATAAATGTGGAATGCGCCTTATTAGAAATAATATCTTCTCTTTTAGGGCTTGTTACAGGCGAAAACGCCTCATAATGCCTATACTGAGGTGGAACTTTATTAGATGTAAAATATTTCGCAATCAACTTAATTGTTTCCTCGGGCTCAACTTCTCCAGAAACAACTGTCACCATATTGGCAGGATAATAATTTTTATCAAAATATTTAACAACATCATCTCTTGTTAAATTCGATATATTAGAAGTTGCTCCAGCAATAACGTCTTTTGAAGTCGTTTTTATATTAAATAAATTCTTCAAAGTATTGTTATATGCAATGTTTTCAGGATTTGAAGTAAT
>SAMEA3663006__coassemble_1033_pt1 | contig 9209 bp, 7 predicted proteins | sample SAMEA3663006__metabat2_low_PE_025 | metagenome-assembled genome bin SAMEA3663006 (sample SAMEA3663006) | pig gut metagenome | biome: pig gut; feature: pig-associated habitat; material: faeces | place: France | collected 2012
CATTCTTATGTTCATGATGGTATTCACACATAATAGACCTCTTGTTTTATCTATATTATAATTGAACAACTATTCAATTGTCAACCCCTTATGTGATTTTCTTTACCTTTGTTAATATAGTTGAACAATTGTTCAATTTTATAGTATTATAAAACCAAGGGGGCTTTCAATGGAAAACAAACGCTCTGACTGCGAAGCAATAAATATAGATATTGTTAACAAAATAAAACCAAACATGCCTGATACAAGTCTTTTATATGAGTTGTCAGACTTTTTTAAGGTGATGGGCGATGGCACGAGAATTCAACTCCTTTGGGCATTAGAAGAAAGTGAAATGTGCGTTGGTGACTTAGCTGTGTTACTAAATATGACAAAATCAGCAGTTTCACATCAGCTAAAAGTTTTAAGGACCGCAAAACTTGTAAGAGCCGAAAAAAACGGGAAAAATGTATACTACTCACTTGACGATCATCACGTAAAAAGTATTTTAGAAAAAGCACTTGAGCATATAGGAGAATAAACATATAAAAATAGCCGTCTAACAGACGGCTTATCTCAATGTGTAAAAGGTTAGTGTGTGTAGGAGAAAATAAAGAAAATGGTTATATTATATACATACCCAACAAAGCAAGTTTTATAACATATACTAAATATATATTTTACATATCTTAACAACATACTAGCAAGATATAAACACTTGTTCAAGAATAGACTTGATTTTTAAGTGTTTTGTGATATAGTGTTATTGCTGATAAGGGTTTATAGATTTAAACTATCTATATTCGGCATTATACCCTTAATGTGTAGGAAAGAGATACTCAGAAAGATTAATGAGTCCTGAAGAATTCAATTACAAATATATAAAAGAACATGCAAGCGCCGGCAGTTGGCGCAGAGGTTATGAATACCATCTCAAAGATATGGTTTTTGATTCGTACCCTGAGAAAAATTTTTACATGGCAAAAGTAAAAGGAAATTTTCAAGATCACTATAATACTGACCTTATTTTTAAGAAGAACAAAGTTGAAGCACGTTGCAACTGCCCGCTCAAGGAAGAATGGTGTAAACACGCTGTAGCTGTTGCCCTAAAAGCCATCGACGAACACGCTTATGAAGATTGGTTAGAAACAAAATTCGGGATGGAATTCAATTTTCCGGACGAAAACACTGCACTGACAGAACCGCCTTGCGGAAGTTATGTATTTCACTTCAATCCTAAAAGGAAAGCTAATTTCTTTTCAATCCTTGTCCGCTCAAGAGAAACTGGAAAAGTTGTAAGACAAATTGAAAACATTTTAAGAGCCTTAATTGAAGCTCAAAAACAAGACCCTAACTTTGAGTTAAACAACTCTCAAAAAGTTGAAGTTGAAATTTTCAAACAGCTATTAATGATTTCAAGACAAGATAAAAAAGCCGGCTGGTACGATATTCCGATAACCAAATTCGGCCCAATGTTCTCATTATTATCTATGGCGGATGAAGTTTTAGATGAAAAAACTAAAAATCGCCTAAAATTTTCAACAGAAGAATGGAAGCTTGTATTGAATGTAAATTCATCTCAAGGTGGAACAATTTTATTATCTTTAGAATGGAAGCGACCGGACAAAGACGATGTTTATCCTCTTGAAGAAGTTCGATATTTTTCAAGACACTTAAAATGGGGACGATACAAAAATCTAATATTCCCAACTAATATTGCAATGCAAGCTATTCCACAAAATTTGCTTAAATCTTCTTTCACAGACTTAAAGGACTCTGACGGTGGAAAGTTTATTTATGAAGAACTTCCAAAACTTCGCCAAATTATGGAAGTTAACATTGACGAAAGCATTTCAAAATTGATGCTTGAAGAACGCCCGCCACTGAATATTGTTACTCTTGGAATAGATTATGACCAATCATTGAAAGCTGAACTTGAATTTGAATACGACGGGGTAAGAGTTCCATTCTCAAAACAGGCAGATAAAACTCCTTACATTTCAGTAAAAAAAGATGATTTGGTTTATTGGATAAAAAGGAATTTCAAACACGAACAAGAAGCATATAATATGTTGATAGCTTGTAGATTTGTTCCAATGCAAACAAACAATCTTGCGCTTGAAAAAGAAAATGCAATTGATTTTTACAACTATTATATAGCCCAAGCAGGCGATGGTTGGAAATTCATAGAAAAAGATGACATGAATTTCTTCAAAATAATGCCTTCCCCATTTAGAATGTGTGCAAAAGTAGACTTTTCGGAAGAATCACAAGACAGTTTTGAAATTCAACTATACGGGCAGGCCGGAGATGAAATAATTGACTTTGACGAAATTTACGAAACGATCCAAAGCGGTGAGAAATATGCAAGAATAAGAAGCCTTGGCTTTGTTGAATTTCCGGCTCAAGATATTTACGCAATGATGAGAGCTTTCAACTCTTTTGACGTATATAGAAATGACGATAATAAATTTATTGTAAAAACATACAGAGCAGGTTTGCTATCAGAACTTAAGAACCTTAATGTCGAACTTGTTTTAAGTGACGAATTCAAAAAATTCTGGGAACAAATTTCAACATTCTCCCCTGATGAGAATTTGGAATTACCGAAAGGAGCAACCGCAGAATTCCGTGAATACCAACTTAAAGGTTTCGGCTGGTTATGGTTTATGTACAAATACGGGCTAAACGGTATTCTGGCAGATGATATGGGGCTTGGTAAAACATTACAAGCTTTGACCGTATTGCAGAAAGCTAAAGAAGTTGACGGTCCAATGCCGGTTTTAGTTATTTGTCCGACAACGGTTGTATTTAACTGGGAATCTGAAATCCAAAAATTTGCACCTGAGTTAAGCTGTTTGAAACTTGCCGGAGCCGAAAGAAGAGCTTTATTTAAAGAAATTCCAAATTATGATATAATCATAACAAGTTATGCGCTCATCAGACGAGATATTGAAAAACTTAAAGACATAAACTTTAGATACGTAATTTTGGATGAATCACAAAATATTAAAAACGCAATGTCGCAAACAGCACAAGCAGTAAAAAAACTTAATGCAGTTCATAAACTTGCTCTATCAGGTACACCGATAGAAAACAAATTAGAAGAATTGTGGTCAGTATTTGACTTCTTAATGCCAGGTTTCTTACTATCAGTCGCAGAATTTAACTCAAGATACGTCAACCCTATTATGGAAAGACAAGACAAAACGGTTGAAAAACGCTTAAAACTTCAAATTTATCCGTTCATCCTACGCCGTATGAAACGAGATGTAGCAAAAGACTTGCCTGATAAAGTTGAAAACATTGCATACTGTGAACTTACTGATGAGCAAAAAGATTTTTATCTACAAGTTCTTGACAGTACAAAAGAGGAATTATTCAAAAGTATTGAGCAAAATGGTTTGGAAAAAAGCAGACTATCAATATTCTCAGCATTACTACGTTTACGTCAAATATGCTGTCACCCTAGACTTTATGATAAAGAAAACGTTAAACACGTTATGTCATCAGGAAAATTCGAAAAACTTAAGGTTTTATTGGAAGAAATTATTTCAGAAGGTCATAGAGTCTTACTATTCAGTCAATTTGTCAATATGCTTGACATCGTAAAAGGTTGGCTAGAAAGAGAAGGCATTGAATATGAATACTTAACCGGAAAGACAAAAGATAGACAAGCTGCTGTTGAAAGATTTAATAACAGTAAAATTCCGATATTCTTAATCAGTTTAAAAGCCGGTGGAACAGGTTTGAACTTGACAGGAGCCGATTACGTTATTCATTATGACCCTTGGTGGAATCCTGCGGTAGAAGATCAGGCAACTGACCGTGCTTATCGTATAGGACAAACTAAAAAAGTTTTTGTTTACAGACTTATTACGAAAAATACGGTTGAAGAAAAAATCCAAAAACTGAAAACTATTAAGCGAAACCTTGTGGATAGCGTAATTTCTGTAGATAGAAATATTGTAAAATCACTAACAATGGATGATATTCGAGATATATTCTCGGTTGATTAGCCCTCAACAGCTTTTATTCATAAGTATACAAAGGTTTTCATGGTATAATTTCGGTATGAAAAAACTTAAACCGATTTTATTTTTTATAACAATATTATTAATATCATTTATTGTTACCGCCAATGTTACGAATTTTGATTTTGACCTTTGGGCAAGGTTAATAGCCGGAATGGGCTTTATTGACGGTGGACACGTATTAAAAACAGATTTTTTATCTTATACCCCAACTCACACCTGGTGGGATCACGAATATGGATCAGGAATTGTTTTTTACTTTTTCCTCAAACATTTTGGGGCATATAGTTTAATCTTGCTGCAAACTGCAATTGTTTTTACAATTTTTGCAACAATCAACCAAATAACCAAACTGAGAGGAGTAAAAACTCCATATAATTTTATTTTTTACTTCTTTGCGCTTATTGCATTGGCACCCAATTTAGGAAGCCCGATAAGATGTCACCTGTTCAGTTTCTTGTTTTTTACAATATTTTTATTAATACTTGAAATCTCACGCAAAGGCAAGTACCGCTTGTTATACATTTTGCCTTTCCTAACAATAATTTGGAATAATCTCCATGGCGGTGTCGTTTCCGGAATTGGTTTGATTATGATGTACACTTTTGCGCAAATCATAGAAAAAAAAACGTTCAAACATTATCTTATTGCAAGTGTAATATCATTTGCTTCACTAATTATTAACCCTTGGGGCTGGGAATACATTAAGTTTCTATTAATGGCAAACACTATGCAAAGAACCCACGTTGCTGAATGGTGGGGATTATTCTCAAGGCACCAATTATTCAACCAAATTCCGTTCAAAGTCTTTATGCTTCTTGTTGTTGCTTTAGAATATTGGCACCTAAAAAAATCAAAACTAAAAGCTGAATGGAGAAATCTTGATACTGCAAAGTATGTTGTACTTGCTACAACACTGTTTTTGGCAATACAGCACGTAAAATTATTACCATTTTTCGTAATCTCAGCGACTGCTTTTTGCTATGAAGATTTTGAACATCTTGCATCGAAATTTCCAAAATGGAGTGATAATTTTACTTGCGCATTAGTTTTGATTCTTTGCTTGTTCAGTTTTTCAATAAAGAAATATGAACTACCCGTAAGTTTTTCAAATTATCCGATACAAGAAGTTGAGTTTATAAAAGCAAACCACTTAGGCGGAAAAATTCTCGTAAATTTCGGCTTGGGAAGCTTTGTTTCATATAAATTATATCCGCAAAACCTTATCTATATGGATGGAAGATATGAAGAGGTTTATGATGACGAATTGGTCGAATTATTAGACAAGTTTTTCGTCATAAAACCCGAGTGGGATACTGTCCTCAAAAAATATACACCGGATATTATGATTATCGAAAAATATTATCCGATATACTCTGTCTTGAACGGAATGAAAGAGTGGACTGATATTTTTGAAGGCGAAACCTTTGCAGTGTTTGTAAAAACAAAAGACCTAAAACAATCATACATCGCCCCACCTACGGATAAAAAATATTACAAAGATACTCTATTTGATACATCTATTAAATTTTAATTCGTGTATAATAATCTTATGAGAAGAGATATCGATTTAAAATATGCACTACTTTTTGGTGGTGGCGCAATTCGCGGAATAGCTTATTGCGGTGCCATAAAAGCCTTAAGCGAATTTAACGTTTCAGCAGATATAATTGCCGGTTCCTCTGTCGGCTCAATTATTGCCGGACTTATAGCTGTCGGCTATAATGCCGAAGAAATTCGCGAGATAATAATGCGAGTAAATTTCGAATTGTTTCGCGATATTCAATTTGCGCTCGGAGCTCAATTTGCACTTAGTAAAGGAGAAGTTTTTCTCGAATGGATTAGAGATTTAATAGAAAAAAAATACTATGGTGAAAAATATCAAAAAGGAACACATAAAGCCGTCACATTCTCTGATATTGATAAAAATCTGGTTATAATAACGACAGACTTATCAAGTTTTGAATGCAAAGAATTTTCAAAAAGCGAAACTCCTGACTTTGAAATTGCTACTGCAATCAGAATTTCTTGCAGCATGCCAGGACTTATGAAACCTGTAGAATACAACAACAGAGTTCTAATTGACGGTGATATTCAAAAATCCGCACCAATGTGGAAACTAAGTAAAACACTTCAGCCGGAAGACTCAAGAATTCTTGAATTCAGACTTGAAGGAAATTTTGAAGGCAAAGACAAAAATGCCATAGATTACCTAAATTCAGTGTATAGTTATGCAACCTGTACTGCGACAGATTTTATTACAGATTTATACGGATGTTGTGACAGATATGATTACATAATTATTAACACAGGTGACCTTAATATTGTTGATTTTAACCTGTCAGATGAAAAAAGAGAACAACTTTTCAGCACCGGCTATGAACAAACTAAAAACTACTTTGAAAATGTACTTGTTCAGAAAAAAATCAACCTTGCAAACATATATGCACAAATTAAAACTCATCTTGAAAAAATCAGTTCAAACCTTAGAGCAAATAAAATTATGCAGGCAAAACAACACCTTGGAGAATTATATATATACCTTGCAGATTATTTGAACTTAATAAACGAACTTGATTACAAACAAATTAAGAATTTCAAAGATATATTTCTAGAAAACATTAAATATCCGGCACTTTTCGGAAAAACAACTTTAAAAAATGAGGTTTTAGTAAATACGACTCTAAAACAATGCATTCAAACAATATCCGAAAAATTGATTGATTTAAACAACTATATAGAAAATGACTAGTTGATTTTCTTAAAAATGATAAAACGAGGCGGTTTTCATAATATGAAAACCGCCTCGTTCCTTTATCAAGTATTATTGAATTATTCTTTTAAGAAAGATTCATAATTACGAGCCAACAAGTGTGTTCTAACCTGATTAATCAAATCGAGAGCAACACCAACCATGATGATTAGGGAAGTAGCACCGATACCTTGCAAAGTTTTGATGTTTGTAATGTAACTTGCAAGTGACGGAATCAAAGCTACGATACCTAACCCCAAAGCACCGATAAATGTTGTCTTTGACAAAATTTTATCCAAAGTTTCTGCTGTCGGTTTTCCCGGTTTTACCCCAGGAATAGAAGACCCGTATTTTTTCAAGTTTGTTGCAATATCTTTTGGTTGCATATTCGGCATGATTGATGCATAGAAGAAAGTTAATGCAAAAATCAATAAGAAATATAGCACATAATATGGAATTCCGTCAGGACTCATAAAATGAGTTAATTTAACAACCACATCCTGCACAGCAGCGCTCTTGAAGTTTGCTTGACCAACAAGACTCAATACTGTTGACGGGAATAGCAAAATTGCAACTGCAAAGATAATCGGCATAACCCCTCCGGGATTAAGTTTAAACGGAATATATGAATTCATACCCCCGTAAACTTTGTTTCCAACCTGACGTTTAGGGTTAATGATTATTACTTTTCTAACCGCTTCTTGCATAATAACGATTAAAATCATAGTCAAGAAGAAAATCAAAAGTAAAACTGCCAATCCCATTTGCATTGTGGAACTGTGTGACACAATTTGCGCTGTTCTTGATGCGTAAACAGGAATACCTGACAAAATACCGATAAAGATAATCAAAGAACCACCGTTTCCTATACCTTTTTCAGTAATAAGTTCAGAAATCCACATAACAAGAACTGCACCTGCTGTCAAAACAACAATCGAACTAACGTAAAACATTAAATGCGGAACGTTAGTAACAATAGCCCCCGGAAGGTGACGTAAAAACATCATAAAAATTAATGACTGCATTACTGCAAGAAAAACAGTAAACAAGCGAGTATATTGCATTAATTTTTTTCTACCTGCCTCACCGTCTTCTTTCTGCAATTTTTCAAGTGACGGAACAACTACAGAAACAAGTTGGACTATGATTGATGCGGTAATGAAAGGACCGATACCCAATGCAAAAATGGATACGCTGCCCAATGCACCACCTGAAAACAAATCCAAAAAACCGATAATGTTATTTCCTTGAGCAATGTTAGAAAAAACAGTGTTGTTGATACCGTAAAGCGGTAGTTGAGCACCGAATCTGAACGCTGCAATCATAAGAAACGTAAATATGATTTTTTGTTTTAAACCTGATGCGTTCCACATTGACATCAGATCTTCAGTAGAAGGCATTCTCATTTGTGCCATTATACTAACTCAACCTTTCCTCCTGCAGCTTCAATTTTAGCCTTAGCTGACGGAGTAACGTAGCTAGCTTTAACTGTAATTGCAGACTTAATTTCACCATTACCAAGAATTCTCAAACCATCAGCAGACGGATGAGCTTTTCTTGCAGCCTTCAAAGCTTCAAGAGTAATTTCTTGCATACCAAGACCTTCTAATCTGCCAACATTGATAGCTTCATAGTTAAGTTTGTTGATAATTTGGAAACCTTTCAACTTAGGAAGTCTTCTGTAAGCTGGCATTTGACCACCTTCAAAACCTCTTTTAGCTGCGCTGCCTGAACGTTGACCTTCACCGTTGTTACCACGGCAAGAAGTCTTACCATGACCTGATGAACGACCTCTGCCTACTCTTTTTGATTTGTGAGTAGCGCCTTCGGCAGGTCTCAAATCTTCTAATGTAATTTTGTTTGCCATTTTATTTTTCCTCCAGTTTTTTTATTTTTTTTAATATTATAACATATTTTATTTTTTATCATTTCTATTTTAATTAATATTATTATTTTTTATCTTATCCGATTGGATAATTTATTTTGTACTCTGTAGCCTACGCTTCAGTAACTTCCAACAAGTGAGATACTTTGTTAACCATACCCATAATTGTTGGTGAGTTGTAATGTTCAACAACTTGATCTTTCTTTGTCAAACCTAAACCTCTAACAACTCTTCTTTGAGTTTCAGAAGCACCAATTAAACCTCTAACAAGTTTAATTTTAATTTGTTTATTATCATTTTTTGCCATTTTATTTTTCCTTATTGTTTTAATCATTCTGAGACTTTGTTGAGATTCTTTGTACAATAGCGCTCAGAATATCGTCAATTCCAAAGAACCTCATAATTTATGGAACTAGAGAACTAGTTTAAAAGTTCAGCCATAGTCAAACCACGTCTTTTAGCTACATCGCTGAACGGAGTTAAGTTTTTCAATGCAGCAATTGTTGCATTAGCAGCATTAAGAGGTGATTTAGAACCTAAAGATTTTGAAAGAATATTT